>Ga0364894_10038_pt1 | contig 74428 bp, 79 predicted proteins | sample ExccelJu500001D4_FD_206942 | JGI IMG/M metagenome (GOLD analysis project Ga0364894, IMG submission 206942) | Enriched cells from Trout Bog Lake Hypolimnion, Wisconsin, USA - BchlTB.July16.5000.01.D4 | ecosystem: Environmental > Aquatic > Freshwater > Lake > Hypolimnion/Profundal zone | place: USA...
CAGATGGCTCAAACATTGGGGGTAAATGCCGTCGATATGAGTGTCGGCATTACTGCATACTTAATTACGCTAGCAGTCTTCATTCCAATTAGCGGGTGGCTCTCTGACCGCCTGGGATCTCAAACTGTATTTGGCTCTGCTGTTGGCATCTTTACCTTTGCCTCGGTCCTCTGTGCCCTTAGCCAAACAGTAAATCAATTTATGATCGCTCGAATTCTTCAGGGGATTGGTGGAGCAATGATGGTTCCTGTTGGACGATTAATCGTCCTGAGAACAACGACTAAATCGGAGTTGGTTAAAACCATTGCCTTAATCACATGGCCAGGATTAGTAGCTCCTGTAATTGGCCCTCCATTAGGCGGCTTCTTGACTACCTATTTCTCATGGCATTGGATCTTTATTCTTAATGTGCCACTAGGCCTATTAGGTATCTTTCTCATTAGAAAATATGTATCCAATGCTCATCAGCTCGAAAAGCGCCCTCTTGATTACATTGGATTTTTGATCATAGGGAGCGCCCTGGCTTTCACAATCATTGGCGTTGAGCTAGTCGGCAGCGAGGGATTTAGCAAGCAAGCCATTGGCTATACGGCCCTTGGAATTACCTGCGGGATTGCTGCCTGGTTTCATGCTCAAAAGCATCCCCATCCCTTGCTCGATTTTTCTGTACTCAAAGTTCCCACATTTGGTATTACATTTTTCTCAGGCTCATTTACGCGAGTTCTATTAGGAGCAACCCCATTCTTGGCACCCTTGATGTTCCAAATTGCCTTTGGCTATAGTGCTTTTATGTCAGGTCTTTTATTTTTAGCGGCCATGCTTGGCAACATTGGCCTCAAACCTCTAACCCCCATGCTTTTAGAGCGCTTTGGCTTTCGCAATATCATGCTTGGCAATGGTTTTATCGCCGCCATTGCCGCCATGATTTGCGGCATGCTCTCCCCCGATTCGAGCATTATCGGCATTGTCTTGGCTATGTTTATTTATGGCGTCAGTAGATCAATGCAATTTACTTGCATCCAGACCTTAGCATTTGTAGATATACCGCCAGAAAAAATGAGTGGGGCAAATACCCTCTTTAGCACTATTGGTCAACTTGCTCAAGGTATCGGGGTTGCCTTGGGGGCAGCCATTATCCACATAACCATTATGGTTAGAGATGGGGATATCAATAACCCGTCAGCATTGGATTTTCGTATTACCTTTTTTGCTGTAGGGGCGCTGATATTTATTTCGCTCAGGGGGTATTTAAAACTTAGACCGGATGCTGGCTCAGCAGTAAGCAAGCATCAGGTTTCGACTTCCGCCTAATTTAATTTAAGAGGTATCCCATACTTACCCACATTGGGATAGACATAAGTCGTCTTGACTGGCCCCATACCAATAATTTGTACTTCAACTGGCTCTTTTAAAGAACCGTCGAAGTGAACTGCATTGGCCGGATGAAACATGATGCTTCCTTCTGGCATCACAATAGCGCTCTTTGCATCCCAACTAGCATCCGTTCCAGAGTACCAAGTACCTTTAATTACTGTAACCCAGCGATCTTGATCGTGTGAATGCGGTGTACTCATTACTCCAGCTGGAAAAATATTTCTCACAATATAAAGACCGGGTTTATTGGGATCTCCAAATAGAACCGTGTTTTTAATCCCATTTTCACCATTCTTCCAAACAATCTCACCGGGAGTCATTTTTACAAATCCACCGGGAAGTGTTGTTTGAGCATGGGGAGAGATACCATAGACGCCTAGCGTCATTACGAAAAGATACTTTAATATTTTATAGATCGACATTTTTAATTGCCTTTTTAAAATTAACTGATTTCTTAAGTTTTTAGCTAGTAAGTTTCTTAGCATAATGGCCTTATGCATAGAATATTTCAAAATTAGACATTCGAGATGCATTTTGCAATTTAGATGATCAGTCCCTCGCTAACTACCCACGCATTGAATGTTAGGCAAATTAGAGAATATTTTATTGCGACGCACAAATTTATTTGTGCAGCTCAGCAGTTCAGAAGGATTAAGACTTCACAAACTTTTTTGCATGGGTACGTCGCTTAATGCCCGCAAGCAGCGCCCAGTACTTTCGCTCTGTACTAAAACCAATTCACCCCTCTACTGAAAGACTTTTATATCTATTGCCATAGAAGATGTGTAGAGTTTACCTACACATCTTCTAGTATGCTCAACATTAATTAAAGCAACGCGCAAAAGACAAAACTCCCAGCATTTATGATGAGGGTTTGCTTTAAGTGATTTGCATAAGGAACTGCACCCTTACTCATGCCGGCTCTTTATTTAAAAGGTAAAACGATTCAGGCTTTCTCTTTAGCCAATAACGAATAGAGTCTTTAATAAGCCCATAATATTCAGCTGTAGCGCGCATAGCAGGAAATACTCCTGCCGGAGTCATGATTGGTCTTGCCGACTTCATGCCAACCTTGCTAGCAATACTTAAATTTTTTCGCGTCTTGGGTAGCCCAACTGAATCGTGGCAAGGATATAAAAATAGAGGCCTATCAAAAGCTTCACAACAATATCGTACAACGCGGTCAAAATCAGCACAAAATCGGCACAACCCTGCTACAACTCAAGCTATATAGTACTTATTTCGCCAACTGCGTAAGTATTTGTCAATTCGGCAGTCTAATAAAGGTTAAGTGAAATCAAAATTAGACTTCATCGGCCTAATTTTGATTGAGCCAGTTGATTTTGGCTACAGCGCACTAGATAGTTCAAAATGTAGACTCCATGAAAAAATTACTCAAAAAAATTGGCTTAGCCATTAGGAATCTAGGTAAACGCATTGGGCAACTCCCCTTGTGGCCCAAGATCTACGGCCTTTCTAAAGAAAAGCTGTACTGGGCACATCAAAAGCTTTGCTCTTGGAACCTAAAGCTCACTACGCATGTTCAGCCCCGACTAGAAAAACTCTTTCGCAGAATCAGCAAGAACCCTGATTTTTCATTAAGCGCCAGAACCACACAAATCATTGTGTATATAGCCCTATATATCTTATTAAGCATTCTATGGCATTTCATTGGGGGATTCTTTGGGGACTACAAAATCCGTGCCGGTCGGATGCGCCCCGTCTCAGTAGTCACCTCCCCTGTAAAGCTAGGGCAAATTACCGTTATTCAAACGGCATTGGGTACGGTAACCCCCCGAAACACCGTTACCGTCCATTCACAAGTCAGCGGCACTCTGAGTAAAGTTTTCTTCAAAGAAGGAGATCTAGTAAAGGCCGGTCAATTATTAGCTCTGATCGATCCACGCGCTTTCGAGGCCAGTCTCAAGCAAGCTGAGGGAACTTTGAATAAGGACAAAGCGCTATTGAGTAATGCCGAATTAGACTTGAAACGCTATGACACCCTTTTAAAACAAGACTCGATTTCCCATCAAGTCTATGCAACCCAAAAAGCCTTGGTTCAGCAATACAAGGGCAATGTCCTGACTGACGAGGGCTTGGTCGGCAGCGCTAAATTGCAATTGGAATTCGCCCACATCACCTCACCGATTAATGGTCGCATTGGTTTGAGGCTGGTAGACCCCGGTAACTTGGTGCAGCCGAGCGATACAAGCGGTCTATTCGTTATCACCCAGCTCCAGCCTACAACAGTCTTGTTCTCAGTTCCACAGGATGTCATTCCTGCGTTTAAAAAATTCCTGCAAGAGCCACCTGCTCCTGAAACCATGCCCAATACGGATGCCCAGAAAGGAGGGACTCCTAGCGGCAATACCGAACCACCTCAAGATCACAAGGGACGCCATCGCAAGAGTAACCAAGACGCTGGTGTCGAACCTGCAGCAACCTCTGATGCCAGCGCAACACCTGAAAGAGTGATTATTCCCGTGGAAGCCTGGAATGCAGACAATAAGAAAAATTTGGCGACGGGTTATTTAGAAAGCATTGATAACCAAATTGATATTACGACGGGAACCGTAAAATTGCGCGCCATCTTTCCGAATAACGAGATGACGCTGTTCCCAAATCAATTCGTGAATGTGCGAGTGGTTTTAGATGTTTTGTCTGATGTGGTGGTCATCCCCGTTCCCGCCGTTCAGCGTGGCACGCCTGGCACCTTTGTTTATCGACTGAATGTCAATAATTCTGTCTCCGTTGTTCCCGTTAAGCTGGGTCCAGTTGATGGAAACAGCGTTCAGGTGGTAGATGGTCTTGCAGCCGGCAACATTGTCGTGGTGGATGGTACCGACAAATTGCGCAATGGTGCCAAAGTGATGGTTGGTGAAGCTTCAGCCCCAACAACTGGCAAAGCGCACTGGCGTGAAGGTCAGAAACAAAAAAATGCCGCGCCATAACGGACTGACGATCAGACTCATATGAATCCTTCACGGATATTCATTATTCGCCCGATTGCCACCTCATTACTCATGGTGGCAATTTTATTGGCTGGAATTCTTGCCTATCGCAACCTGCCGATTTCCTCATTGCCACAAGTGGACTACCCTACGATCCAGGTAGTCACACTCTATCCAGGTGGCAGCCCTGATGTGATGGCTTCTTTGGTGACCGCTCCACTCGAACGTCAGTTTGGTCAAATGCCAGGGCTCAATCAGATGTCTTCCGTTAGTTCAGGTGGTGCATCGGTCATCGTCTTGCAATTTACGCTTGATCTAAATATGGACGTTGCTGAGCAAGAAGTACAAGCAGCCATCAATGCAGCGAACTCTTTGCTTCCAGGGGACTTACCTGCGCCACCGATTTACAACAAAGTAAATCCTGCTGACACTCCGATTCTGACGCTAGCCATTACCTCCCCCACCTTGCCACTGACCCGGGTCGAAGATTTGGTAGATACCCGCTTGGCACAAAAGATTTCCCAGATGCCTGGCGTAGGTCTAGTGAGCGTTTCTGGCGGCCAAAGGCCAGCCGTTCGAATCATCGCCAATCCTCGCGCACTTGCTGCCAAAGGCTTGAGTCTAGATGATGTCCGAATTGCGATTGGCAATGCCAACATTAACTCGGCAAAGGGGAGTTTTGATGGCCCCTATCAATCCTCGACGATTGACGCTAACGATCAGATTAAATCTGCTGAAGGCTATCAGGATCTGATCATCAGCTATAGCAATGGTGCGCCCGTGAGAGTATCGGATGTGGCAAAAGTCATTAGTGCACCCGAGAATGTTCGCTTAGGTGCTTGGGCCAATAAACAACCCGCCATTATTCTAAATATTCAGCGCCAGCCTGGAGCCAACGTCATCCAGGTGGTGGATCAAATTAAAAAATTATTACCGCAACTGGCTGGTAGCTTGCCGCAAGCGCTAGAGGTCAAAATCCTCACGGACCGCACAAGCACTATTCGCGCTTCAGTGAATGATGTCCAGATAGAGTTACTCTTTTCTATATTGCTAGTAGTCTTAGTGATTTACGTCTTCTTAAGAAGCGTACCAGCCACCGTAATCCCAGGCGTTGCCGTACCCCTCTCTTTAGTGGGGACCTTTGGCATTATGAGCTTGGCAGGCTTCTCACTAAATAATCTATCCCTTATGGCTTTAACGATTGCCACCGGCTTTGTGGTGGATGACGCCATTGTGATGATTGAGAATATTTCACGCTATATTGAAGAAGGTGAAAAACCGCTGGATGCAGCGCTTAAGGGTTCCAAGCAGATTGGCTTCACCATTATCTCGCTGACCATCTCCTTGATTGCGGTGCTGATTCCATTGCTATTTATGGGTGATATCGTTGGTAGACTCTTTAGAGAATTTGCCGTGACGTTAGCTGTGGCCATCATTATTTCAGCAATAGTCTCCCTCACATTGACGCCAATGATGTGTGCGCTGCTACTTCATCACATTCCCGAGGATCAGCAATCCAAGTTCTACCATTGGAGTGGCGCCCTTTTCGACAAGTTGATTCACAAATACGGCATTGCACTCAATTGGGTGTTAGATCACCAAAAAGCAACGCTTGGTGTGGCGGGGATGACCTTGGGCTTAACGATTGTGCTGTACATCTTTATTGCTAAAGGATTCTTTCCAAACCAAGATACCGGCATGATTCAAGGAATTTCTGAGGCGCCTCAATCGATCTCCTATCAAGCCATGGCTAGCCGCCAACAGGCGTTGGCTGACATCGTCTTGAAAGATCCAGATGTTGAAAGTCTATCCTCTTTTATTGGCGTGGATGGCACCAATGCAACCCTGAACAATGGGCGGATGCTGATTAATCTCAAAGCACACGATCAGCGAGATGATGTCAAAACGGTACTCAGTCGCTTACAAGAAAAAGTAGATCAACTCCCTGATATCAAACTCTATCTTCAGCCCGTCCAAGATCTCACTATTGAGGATCGCGTCAGCAGAACACAGTATCAATTCACACTCGAGGATGCAAATGCCGATGAGTTAAGCGAATGGACGCCGAAGATCATTCAAAAGCTTAATTCTCTGCCAGAACTGAGTGAGGTAGCGAGCGATCTACAAGACAAGGGTTTGCAGTCTTATATTGATATTGACCGCGATATCGCTGCCCGCCTAGGGGTAACGATTGCCTCCATTGATAACGCCCTATACAACGCTTATGGTCAACGCCTCATATCCACCATCTTCACCCAAACCAATCAATACCGTGTAGTCTTGCAAGCTAGCCCCAGTGTTGAGGTCGGCCTAAATGCCTTAGACGACATCTATGTTCCTGGTGCTGGTGGCAAACAAATTCCATTAAGCGTTATTGCCAGCATTGAAGAGCGAAATGGCCCGCTTAATATCAATCACCAGGGACAGTTTCCGTCAGCAACAGTGTCATTTAATCTCAGTGGCACGGCCTCACTGGGGGATGCCGTTCAGGCGATTAACGATGCCGAAGATGGGCTGCAAGTCCCTGCCAGCTTAGTCACGCGCTTTCAAGGTGCATCTAAGGCATTCAACGCATCACTGGGCAATACCATCACCCTCATCTTTGCCGCCATTATTTGCATGTATATAGTTTTGGGCGTCCTGTACGAAAGCTATATCCACCCCATTACGATCTTGTCTACCTTGCCATCGGCAGGCGTTGGTGCCCTATTGGCTCTCATCGTCTCCGGTAATGACCTGGGGATTATTGGCGTCATTGGAATCATCTTGCTGATTGGTATTGTCAAAAAGAATGCCATCATGATGATTGACTTTGCGCTTGAAGCTGAGCGTACCGAGGGCAAATCGCCACGTGATGCCATTTACGAGGCCTGCCTACTCCGTTTGCGCCCGATTCTGATGACCACTATGGCAGCCCTTCTTGGTGCTTTGCCCCTCATGCTGGGCACTGGGACAGGCTCAGAAATCCGACACCCTCTCGGGATCACCATGGTCGGAGGCTTACTGGTAAGTCAAGTGCTCACCCTCTTCACTACACCCGTCATTTACTTAGCATTTGATCGACTCTCGGCTCACCTTAAAACGCATCAAGCCAGTCGTCGCGCTTAATCGATGAATACACGAATTTGCCGATGAATATCTCCATTCCATTTATTCATCGGCCTATTGCCACGACTCTATTGATGATTGCCATTGTGTTGGCAGGCAGCACAGCATTTACGCTGTTACCAGTTTCACCTTTACCTCAGGTTGACTTTCCAACAATCTCGGTATCAGCCAACCTGCCTGGCGCTAGCCCAGAGACCATGGCAGCGACCGTTGCCACTCCGCTTGAGCGTTCATTAGGCAGAATCGCTGGCGTTACTGAGATGACCTCTACCAGTTCCCTGGGGTCTACACGTATTACCTTGCAATTTGATCTGAACCGAAACATCGACGGTGCTGCAAACGATGTCCAAGCTGCCATCAATGCTGCGCATAGCCTCTTGCCCACTGGCTTACCAAGCAACCCCACCTACCGCAAGGTAAACCCAGCGGATGCCCCCATCATGATTCTGAGCTTGACCTCAGAAACAATGCCACGCGCCCAACTGTATGATGCCGCCTCCACCATCCTGGCACAAAAACTAGCGCAGTCTAAAGGCATTGGCCAGGTCACCGTGGGAGGTAGCTCCCTACCAGCTGTTCGCGTAGAAATTAACCCCACCCTTATGTCTGCACTAGGCGTTGGCTTCGAGGATGTGCGCACCGCCATTGCTGCTTCAAATACCGTGCGACCTAAAGGCGTAATTGAAAGTGGCGATCGCGCTTGGCAAGTCGTTGCCAACGATACCTCAAAGACTGCTCAAGACTACATGCCAGTCATTGTGGGTTATCACAATAACGCACCCATTCGCATTCAAGACATTGCGCAAGTTGTCGACTCTGTTGAAGATCTGCGCAATGGCGGCCTAGCCAATGGCAAGCCCGCCGTACTACTGGTGCTTTGGCGACAACCGGGCGCCAATATCATTGATACAGTTGAAGGTGTAAAAGCACTTCTCCCCCAGCTCAAGGCATCTATTCCGGCGGCAATCAATATGGAGATTGCGCTTGATAGAACACCTACCATCCGCGCCTCACTCAGGGAGGTTGAACGTACACTGATTCTGTCGGTCATTTTGGTGGTCATGGTGGTATTTCTATTTCTAGGCAATGTCAGGGCCACCATTATTCCTAGTATTGCGGTGCCTGTTTCACTGATTGGCACATTTGCTGTAATGTATTTATGCGGCTTTTCTCTCAACAACCTCTCACTCATGGCTCTCACAATTGCTACAGGTTTTGTGGTGGATGACGCGATCGTGGTGCTGGAAGTCATTTCACGAAAAATAGAAGATGGAGAGACGCCCTTTCTGGCTGCGATCTCGGGGGCCCGAGAAGTTGGGTTTACGGTAATCTCCATCAGCGTATCTCTAGTAGCGGTATTCATCCCCATCTTATTAATGGGTGGCATTGTTGGGCGGCTCTTCCGGGAATTTGCTATCACCCTTTCGGTCGCCATTGGCGTCTCTTTAGTAATTTCTCTCACTGCGACACCGATGCTTTGCGCCAGGCTACTCAAGCCTCATGGCACAGAGACAAGCGGCCGCTTCATGCAAGCCGTCGAACGATTTTTTAGCAACGTGAATCAGCGCTACGCCAGTTCGCTCGAATACGCGTTAAAGCACAAACGCATGACGATGATGGTTTTATTTTCCGTCATCGCCTTAAATGTGTATCTCTATATCAGCATCCCCAAGGGATTCTTTCCGCAGCAAGATACCGGCAGAATTGTTGGCAGTATTCAGGCGGACCAAGACATCTCCTTCCAGGCAATGCAGTTAAAGATGGGTCAGTTCATGAGCATCGTGATGCAAGATCCTGATGTTGATAAAGTTGTGAGCTTTAATGGTGGCGGTCAAACCAATACGGGTAGCCTGTTTGTGGCGCTCAAAGCCCTCAGTGAGCGACAAGGCAGCATGGACGAAGTGCTTGCTAGATTGAGGCGCAAGCTCAATGCGGTTGCAGGGGCCACCCTCTACCTACAGCCCGTACAAGATATCCGTATTGGTGGAAGACCTAGTAATGCACTGTATCAATTCACCCTCCTTGGCGACAGCCTAGAAGATTTAAGAGCGTGGGGGCCTAAGATTCGCTTTGCCATGACAGATTTGCCAGAGCTAGTGGATGTCAATACCGATGCTCAAGATAAGGGCATGCAGACCACTCTCAATATCAATCATGACACTGCAGCCAAATTAGGGCTCACCACCAATCTCATTGATACAACACTGAACGATGCTTTTGGGCAACGCCAGGTATCCACTATCTTTAACCCCTTAAATCAATATCACGTTGTCATGGAGGTTGCTCCGCAATACTGGCAAAACCCTGATGTGCTCAAACAAATTTATGTCAGTACTGCTGCCCCCGCCCCTAATTCGTTTGCTGTCGGTGCAGCGCAATCTATTACGGCAGCAACGATTCCGATCAGCGCCATCCACAGCCCCGGATCTAAAACGACTGGCGGCCAAGTGCCTCTAGCCGCTTTTTCCAGTTATGGCCCTACTAATACGCCTTTAGTAGTGAATCACCAAGGTCAATTTACTGCGAACACCATCTCATTTAATCTCCCTGAAGACATATCGCTTGGCCAAGCCTCTGAAGCCATTTATGCCATGATGGATCGGCTGAATGTTCCGAATTCTGTAAGGGCTAGCTTCCAGGGAACAGCGAAGGCTTTTCAAGATTCCCTATCGAGTCAACCCTGGTTAATACTGGCCGCCTTCATCACCGTCTACATAGTTTTAGGCATTTTGTATGAGAGCCTAATTCATCCCATCACCATTCTCTCGACCCTGCCTTCAGCAGGTGTTGGCGCATTACTGGCTCTGATGCTCTTTAATACTGAGTTCAGCATCATCGCCTTAATCGGAGTGATTCTCTTGATTGGTATTGTCAAAAAGAATGCCATCATGATGATTGACTTTGCGATTCACGCCCAAAGAACCGAGGGACTCTCGCCGCACGATGCAATCTATAAAGCCTGCTTACTGCGCTTCCGCCCCATCCTGATGACCACTATGGCAGCCATTCTCGGAGCCGTTCCTTTGGCCATTGGATCCGGTGATGGCGCAGAATTTCATCGGCCGCTTGGTATTTCCATTGTGGGTGGCCTCATCATGAGTCAATTGCTCACGCTATACACAACACCAGTGATCTATCTTTACATGGAGCGTTTACGCGCCTGGAATTGGAATAAGAAATGAATTCAATACAAAACAATCTTCAACTTAGGGCTGCAAAAAAATATCTGAGTGCCATAGGTCTTTTGGCGATGATGACAAGCTGCATGATGGGCCCCGACTACAGCAAGCCTGATAGCACAACAGCACCCAGCTACAAAGAAACCGACGATAACAAAAGTGGTGATGGCTGGAAAATTGCACAACCAAATGAAGCGGGTATGCAAGCAAAATGGTGGGAGATTTACCATGACCCAGATCTCAATCAGCTAATAGATAAGGTCAATGTTGACAATCAAAACATCATTGCCTCCGAAGCCCAGTATCGCCAAGCTACCGCCTTATTAACGCAAGCCCGTGCCGCCCTATTCCCAACTTTGACGGCAAACGGAAGCGGTAATCGCGGCACCGTGAACGGCGGAAGCAATGGCAATCTATCTAGCGTTGACCAAACGTTTAATGCCAATATTGGAGCAAGCTGGGTACCGGATATCTGGGGTCAAGTCAGACGCAATGTGGAGGCCGGTAAAGATACTGCGCAGGCTTCAGCTGCGCAGCTCGATGCACTCAGACTATCAACCCAGGCTACTATTGCCCAAACGTACTTCCAACTGCGTATTGCTGATATGCAAATCAAGATGTATGACAGCACCATCAAAACTTATGAGAAATCACTCCAGATAACCCAGAACCAATACAACGCTGGCATCGTTACTCAACTTGACATTGCTCAGGCGAGCACCCTCCTAGAGTCGACTGTCGCGCTGGCGATTGATGTCAGCTTATCTAGAGCCCAACTTGAACATGCGATTGCAGTATTGATTGGGCAAACACCCTCCACCTTCTCGCTCAAGCCACAAGTACTTTCGATTGATCCGGTAACGCATTTGGTAGTCAGCCCAGTATCCAAATTGGTGGCTGATTTACCCGATGTTCCAGTGGGCGTGCCATCAACACTCTTAGAGCGTCGTCCGGATATTGCAGTGGCTGAACGCCAAATGGCTGCAGCCAACGCTAAAATTGGTGTGGCGACAGCTGCCTTCTTCCCTACGCTGACCATCTCTGCCGCAGGTGGGTATCAGGGTGCGGATTTGCCGGGCCTGATCAGCATGCCTTTGCGCTATTGGGCAATTGGACCCGCGATCGCACAGCCTTTATTTGATGGCGGCCTCAGAATTGGCGCATACCAACAAGCTGGCGCAGTCTACGATCAAAATGTCGCACTCTATCGCCAAACTGTTTTGGGGGCATTTCAGAATGTTGAAGACAACTTAGTTGCCCTCAGGTTGCTACAAAGGGAGAGTAAGTCACAAGCAAGCGCTGTCAAGCACGCCCAAGATGCAGTACGCATCAGTGAAAATCAATACAAATCAGGAGTCATTACTTACCTGGATGTAGCCACTTCGCAGGCAGCAGAATTGTCAAATGAGCGAATCCTGATGTCTCTACTCAATCGTCAAATTGCAGCCCATGTTGGTCTAATTACCGCGCTTGGTGGCGGCTGGGATGTCAAGCAAATTGCAGATAAATAAAACTGCACAGATCAATTGCTTTTAGAGGGTTGCTAGACTTAATTCGGACTTGACATAGACACGAATGAGATCTTCTTCTTGATGCAAAAATAGCTTTTGTGCAAATAGTACTGATGCTACCAGCGCAATAGACGTAAGCAGTAGGGTTAATTGCGATGGGTTCTGACCATGACCAAGACATTAATCGAGCATGGGATGGCTGCTCGCCTTGTGTGGTGAAGCGCTACCAGCCTTGGGTCAACCTATCTTCAAAATTTGCCGATGGGGTCGGGGCTTGGATTTGATCCAACGTCCGCCTGAGATTTTCTTTGTTCTCCATATTCATCACCTTATGCCTACCCCAATTCTGCCTTCAGTTTTAGCTTTGCCCGATACAACAGTTGGTCTACGCTATTTTTATTCATCCCTAAAGTAATGCCGATTTGCTCGGGGTTGAGACATTGATCTTTAGTCACATTTAACACTCCTTTAGGATGAAGATTATTAAAAATCCTCTCTGATGGAGTGGCATTAAAAATCAGGTCAGTCCAGCTTCAAGCGACTAGTTGATCAGTCAAAATCCGATCTCTAGCTGTCGCTTTGTGATTGGATTGAGACGGTCAAGAACCCCAAAATCTGCTTTTTTGAATGTCTGAAATAGCCCGATAAGCAGACAAATACTCTAATTGGCCAAATAACTCAGCAGTACTAGCAAAACAGAGGTTTTGAAAAAACCCCTTATAGAATAAGGCTTAGGTGGCAGCATTAGAACCCCCAATATCCATTCAGTAGTACAAATGTCGTTCAGTAGTACAAATGGAAAGGGCCTCCCTGACGGGAGGCCCTTATATAGGTTGGTGCGGCTGGCAGGAATTGAACCCACGACCCCTTGGTTCGTAGCCAATACACCTGAGTGATACTTTATCTATATAAATCAATGACTTACAGAGTTTAGAATGGATAATAGAATCATTGGTTCTATAGCTGTAAGTCCTTGTTTCTATTGGTTTGGTACTAGTTCTATTATCCAAATTTAGAGGTTTATTTATGCCGCCCTTCTCTTTGCTCTGGAGTCCTTGATTTACATTGCCCGGCATCACCAAATCTCTCATTAGATGACTACACTTAAATATCCCAAGCCAAATAAAGGTCCAGATCATGGTATTACGATTTCAAAAGCGAATCACCTTATTTAGGGGGCTCACAATTAATCTCAGCAAGACTGGTGCCAGCGTAAGCGTTGGGCCACGTGGAGCAAAACTGAACATACGCGGCGATAGAGTGACGGGAAGCATCGGATTGCCGGGCTCAGGAATTAGCTATCGTCAGCGTTTAGATAAACCGGAGAGCGCTGACCATACTAGCCATCTAGACCCCATACAAGAGCAACATCAATCACCAGTTGAAGATGATGTGTCTAGCAAGGAGTTAAGCTGGAAAGTATTCGGGCTTGTTAGCTTTGCTGGATTTGCCTATGTCACTTACCTGCTTTTAACGAGGCAATGAGAGAGTTGAGAGCAGGCATAAGAGCGCTCGCTATGGTTTGAAAATATTTCTTTTGAAGCTAAACCGTTAAATCTTCGCTATCTTCGCTATCAGTGCCGCCTTTGCCCTGTCGATCTTATCTGGATCAGTTTTAATGGAAAGATCTGTTCTTTGTTTTTTATCTAAAAAATAAGCTATTCGCTCTGCGTTAGCGCCAGATGGGTGAGGCATCCCATCGAATACCCGCGAGGAATCTATCAAGCCCTCTGACCCCAGCCAGTTAAGCGCCTCAGACACCTTTGGCCCCAACGGTATATAAATTGCATCTTTAAGCATGCCAGCTTCTTCAGCAAAGTACTCCTTTAAGAGCTTTTTTAGCAGCGGTTGTTTAGTCATATTCGGTGTGCCGTTGTAATTTTCATTATTTACAAATACAGGAAACCTCAAAGCCGACGTTGTTTGCACTAAATGACTCGATGCGCCAAATAAATCATCACAAGTTTTAATTCGGAGCCATTCATTTATCTTTAAGTAATTAAGCATGGCCACTAAGTTTGGGCGCATTGGCCCAGAAAATGCGCCGGTCTGTTTAGCTGCTTGGAGCGCAAGTTGATTGCTTGCCCCAGCTTTTAATTGCTTTTGCGCCTCAAGGAGAGCATTACGGGTTTGAGTAAAACCAGGAGTAATTCCAACGAGAACAATCTTAGCTTGTGTATTTATATACTCAAATGGAATGTAATAACTTGATATGGCCCCATCCCTTTCCATCTCCAGGCTCGATGGTAGCGACCCAACATCATTGAGCTCATCAGGACTTAAACCTTTAATTGCTGTTGCATATTGATCAAACAATATTGCCGTCATGTAATTGCCATCCTTTTTATCATTTAGGCATCTTTGATAGACCTACATTTTTGTGGCCTTCAATCAATCAACACAAGCAAAGGTGTAATTTCGCTCCCAGTAACTACCTTTCGATGTCATTTGGGCGAACTTTTTATGCCTAGCGCACTCCTGATCAGCCTGAGTCTGAGCCTCTCCAGCATTTAAGGATTGGGATTCCACAACAACTGAGCGTGCGGATGAGCTAACAACATGTGTAGCGCAACCAAAAACAAAAAATAGCGGGATCAGCAGAATAAATTTACGCATAAAGGATCACTTTCAAGGGTATAGCTGGGGGATGGTTTTGCCATAGACAGGATATTTGTCTATTGACGGATTTAAAACTACGGGAGATGATATCCTTGTTGTAAATATAAGTAATTATCTGGGGGGTTAATGAAAAAGATCATCTTGCTTCTAGTTTTATCAATCCCAATGATTTCCTTTGCTCAACAACAATGTAATACAAGTTGTTTTGGTGGGAATTGCACTACCACGTGTAATCCAACAACAACTATGATGGATTCAGCGCAAAAAGGATGGGACCTTGGCAGCCAAATTGGCAATTCATTTCGCCAAAACAAAGAATCTCAACAAAGAGCTGATCAATTACAACAACAGCAGCAGCAACAGAACCAGACGCAGCAGGCAAATGCAGATGGTTTTAAAAGATCTCAAGACGAACTTAAGGCAAGGATTGAGGAGATATGCGGCACAGTTACTTATAAAGACTACTTCTCAAAAACTGCATGCAAAGCTAGTGACATTACCTTTGATCAACAACTTGATTCATCCAAGATAACTTCGGCACAAAAGGTCTTATTAAAAGAAATTCAACCTAAGCAAGTAGCAATTTCTAGAGATGGCGGGCAAGCATTTAGGGTCTATTACGGGGCAACTGGCGTGAAAGTGTCTGACTTGGTTGAGGGTAAATTAATCCCCGAGAGCGAAAAGAATGCTTTAGCTCTTTATTCTGGAAAGATAACCTGGGGCGAGTACAACACAAAGCGGAAAGAGATCTTCGCATCCTATATTAATGATGTGAGAGCTATCTCCGCTTCCAAATGATCCCAAGAGCAATTTGTGTAACATTATTTATATGCTTGACTATGCATATGGGGTCATCCCATGCGACCACCAGCCATAAAGTCAAAGGTTACACCAAAAAGAATGGTCACTATGTGAAAGCCCATAGGGCAACCAATCCCAATAGAACTCAGCGAGATAACTGGTCAAGTAAGCCGAATACCAATCCTTATACGGGAAAAGAAGGAGCTAGAGAGCCTAAAAAATGAAAAGAATCTTTTTGGTATTTCTATTATGGTTGCCATTGATCTCTCATGCTGAGTGGAAGCGGGTAACTTACTCAGATGATGGATCTGTAGTTGCATATTTCGATCCAGATCGAATAAAACGAAATGGTACAGGCGACATGAGTCCAGTAGCTTGGATATTGGTTAACTATAACAAGCCACAAAAAGATAAGACTACAGGTGGAAAATCATATCAACCGGTAAGCGCACTATCTACACTTGGGATGCAGAACTAAGGGATTGCGTTGATAAAGCCAAGGCGGCCCGCCCTGCGCTCTCAGCATTTCTTTTTTGCAAGCGAGATGGCAAGGGGTATATCAACGAAGAAACCGGCAAGGCTGATGGATGGGATTCAATGTGGCAGCGTTTTTGCGCTCGCGTGCTCACGGAAACTAAGGTCGAAATTAATTTTACTGAACATGATTTAAGGGCTAAATGCGCTTCCGATGCAGAGACTTTGGAGCACGCTAGAGCCTTATTAAGTCACGCTGACGCTAGAACTACCGACAAAATCTACCGCCGAAAGCCTGAAAAAGTAGCTACTTTAGGAGTAAAAAAAGCCTCGTAGAGGCTATTTCTATTGCACAAAAGCGGTTCTATTGCACAAAAGGTAAGGGCCTCCGACAGGAGGCCCTTATAGTTGGTGCGGCTGGCAGGAATTGAACCCACGACCCCTTGGTTCGTAGCCCCTACGTCGGAGTACCATAAAACCTATATAAAACAATGACTTACAGACTTGAGATTGTGCAATAGAATTGACTGTAAGACCCTTCTAACCCCTTGTTTCTATTGGTTTGCTATATGTTCTATTGCACAGATTTAGAGTCATGTTTAGGCAAAGCTTCTTGTTGTTCTCGATCCTTTCAATCGATAGCAAAAGCAGGCTTTACCAGCAGCCATAAACAATCTAGTTGAGCTTTAATTTCTGTATCTAGCAGGAAATTCATTGGGCGACTTTAAGCTGTAAAGCAGACCTTCGCCCCACCCTATGTTTTACGCCATTCCAATTTATTGACCTAAATAACAACATCAGACCGTTATGAGTTTGAGAAGAGTCATTCATCCAACTTCGCCTTAGATGACGGAGTCCGACCCATAAGAGACGGTCGCTGATAACAAAATCAGCCGAAGATGGTTTAAGTGTTTCTTGGTGGCCCACTAGGACTTGAACCTGGGACCAAAGGATTACGAGAGCAGACATCCAAAGAAAACTATTAGGATTTCAAGAGGTTACGTCTCATAAATATTGGAGTGTGAGTATTTGTGAGGCTAGATTAATAAGATCACAAGAATGCTAGCTCACTCTTTGGTTTTCAAAACCAAAGGATTTTGGAGTAACCATCTAACACTTCGTTGCTACAAATGAATCAATCTAGCAAATGCCCCGTCTTTACAAAGATAGTGCAACCTTCCTTGCTAAAAGGTTGATGCAAGCTCATGTGTGGACTTCTGATCCATGAGCCAGCTGGGTAGCGGCCATGCTCATCTTCAAATACCCCATCAACTACGAAGATTTCTTCCCCACCATAATGCTTGTGTGGATTGAAATAGGTTTGTGGTGCCCAGCGAACTAAAGTAGATCCACTTCCTTGCTGCATCAGCGGCATGACATGAAGGCCTGACACCATTCCCTGATACCAAGGCGCCTTTGTTGTATCAATAATCTCTCGCTCGATTTGATCTGGACCGAGGTGTCTGAGTTTCACGAAAAGAGTGCAGCCAGATTCACTAAATGGCGCATGTGATGATCCTGGTGGATTCATGATGTATGTGCCAGCTGGATAGTCACCAGTTTCATCACTAAATACACCCTCCAAAACCAAGATCTCCTCACCAAATTCATGAGTATGAGTCTGAAATTTAGATCCAGGCTGATAGAGAACGATTGAGGTAGCTTTTGCCAACTCATCGCCAAGTCGATCAAGCATACGTCTTTCAATCCCTGATTCTGGACTCTGAACCCAAGATAAGTCATGGTGATTAATTACAACCCGCTTACTGTAATCAGAGTGAATATTCATGTATTGCATTTCAAGTATAGGAAAACAAGACAAAGCATAGCAAGTATATTGAACGTGCCAAAAAATATAGTGACCTTACTTAATTTAGTAATAACTAAGCGGCTCAGTTTTGCCCCAAAATATTTTGTAAGAATAAATCGTGTATCCAATGATGGTTGGTAGCACAACTACAGCACCCCAAAATATTACCCACAATGACTCTGTGGCTGAGGCTGCCTCCCAAATTGTCATTTTGTCTACGACGATGTAAGGGAACATGCTGTAAGCAATTCCTAAAAAAGCCAGGATAAAAATGGCTACGCTTAGCGCAAAAGGAACCCAAACAGGCGCCGGCTTATCTCTTTGCATTTTTAATAAGTTCAGATCAATCAAGATAAAGCAGGCCAAAGTTAAAACTGGGAAAGGTAATAAGAAAAAGATATTGGGGAAGGTAAACCACTTAGCCGCAATCTCTGGGCTAAAGAACGGTGTCGCTACGGAAATAATTCCAACGCCTAGCGCCGTTAATAAGAGGCATTTTCTGGCCCAGCTAACAGCCTTTAGTTGTAACTCACCAGAGGTCTTCATGATCAACCAACTTGCTCCCAATAGAGCATATCCAGCAGGCAGACATAGAGCCACAATAAAGGCAAACACCCACCCCAAGTAACCAGAGTCAAACCCAATCACTTCTCTACCAACCATCACCCCTTGAGATGCCGCGGCCAAAAAGCTACCAAAAAAGAATAGAAAGTTCCAGACTGACTTCTGACTCAAATGGGCTTTTGCACGAAAGTCAAAAGAGACTCCTCGTAAAATTAAACCGGCCAACATCATACCTACAGGCAAATAGAGTTCAGTCAAAATGATGCCATGGGCCATTGGAAAGGCAATCAAGAGAACACCAACTCCAAGCACTAACCATGTTTCATTAGCATCCCAAAAAGGCCCAATTGATGAAATCATGATGTCTTTTTCTGACTCACTTGCTTGATTTAATAAGATACCTACACCCAAGTCATATCCATCTAGAACAACATAAGCAACCATGGCAATACCCATTGCAACCAAAAAGAAAAGGGGCAGCCAACCAGATGGTTCAAATAAATTAGGAATCATTTTTATACCCCTGCAATGCTGTTAGTTTGGCCTGGTTTCTGCGCATCAATCATCTGCACTGGATTGGCTTGTCTTGCCAAATAAAATACAACCCAAATATAGGATGCGATCAATCCTATATAAAGAGCGAGGTACATCACCAATGTGCCCAAAATCATATTGGCAGGCACTTTGGTAACCGCGTCAGCAGTTTTTAACACTCCGCTGACAAGGTAAGGTTGTCTGCCTATTTCAGTCACATACCAGCCAGCAATCACCCCTAACCAACCAGAAAAAGTCATAACGCTTAGACTTTTTAAGAGCCACTTTGGTAACTCTTTATTTTTTCTTGTCAGATAAAACCCAACAAATGCGGTTAAGAGCATCAACATACCAACACCAACCATAATGCGAAAAGCAAAGAATATAGGCTTGACTGGTGGAGTTGCACCAGGGAAAGCATCTAAACCCTTCACTTCTCCATCTAATGAATGCGTCAAATATAAAGATGCTAGCTTTGGAATGGTTACTTCATATAGATTTACTTTAAGGTTTTCATCAGGTATGGCAAATAAAACGGCAGGGGCGCCTTTTGTTGTCTCCCATATACCTTCCATTGCCGCTACTTTTGCAGGCTGATACTCCAGCGTATTGAGGCCATGAAAATCACCAAGCACAATTTGTAGTGGTGCAAATACTACCGCTACAGTCATTGCCAACTTGATCAACGCTCGATTTCCAGAAAGGTTAATGCCCTTCAAATAACGATAAGAAGAAATGCCTGCAATTAAGAACGTTACTGTCAAAAATGATGCTGTCATCATGTGCAGAAGGCGATAGGGCATTGAGGGATTAAAGACAATCTCAATCCAATTGGTTGCATGTGCTTGGCCATTGATCATCTCAAACCCTTGTGGGGTTTGCATCCAAGAATCTAGGGCAATGATCCAAAATGCCGAAAGCGAAGTACCGAAAGCAACTAAAAATGTGGCGATAGTATGAGCTCTTTGAGAGACTCTTTTAGAGCCAAACAACATAATCCCCAAAAAAGTTGCCTCAAGGAAGAATGCTGATAAAACCTCGTATCCAAGCAAAGGTCCTGCAATGTTACCGACCGTTTGCATATATCCAGGCCAGTTGGTGCCAAACTGAAAGCTCATCGTAATACCACTAACAACACCAAGGGCAAAGGTTAAGGCAAATATCTTGACCCAGAATTGGTAAGCCTCATTCCATACCGAGTCACCAGTTTTATTAAATTTAACTTTGAAATAGAATAAGACCCAACCCAAAGCAATGGATATCGTTGGAAAAAGAATATGAAAAGTCATATTCGAAGCAAATTGAATTCTGCTCAAAATAAGTGCGTCGAACATCCAATTACCCCTTATTTTTGATGTATTTTTATTATGCTCTTTAACATCATATCGTGCTGAACTAGCGCAATAATCATGCCATAAGCGCGTCACTTAGATCAACGCTTTACTGCCACAAGGATGATGGCTCGCCTCACACGAAACGGTTACCTTAAAGGGCGCACTTGATCCATGAACTGCAATAGAAAGACTAAAGCCCCTTCTTTGAAAACTCTCGCAGAATTTCCAGATTTGGAATCTGTACAGTCAATCTAGATACATTAGAAATTAAACCCTGTTCGGCCATTGATGCTAAGGCTCTACTAATAGTTTCAAACTTGACATCCATCATTAGACCCATATCTTCACGTTTAAATAATGGCGCAATGGCATAAGGCCCGGATTGTTTTGCAAGTTTGAGGAAGAACCGCGCTAAACGAATCTCAATTCGCCCTGTATTAATCTCAGAAAACCATGATTCAGACTGTAGTAACGCTTCGCCCCATTTTTTAACGATTTGGCGGTGCAATCGTGGGGATTCCTCGCCTAAAGTAGTAATAATATTTTTGGGTATTCGGCAGAGATGGACATTCGTTAATGCGATGGCTGCGTGCTCGTAGGCATCCCCAAGTAATGCCTCCATACCAAAGAGATTGCCCGGCACAACAATTCTTAGGATACGTCCCGATCCATCAGAGTTAATATGCAAGATCTTGATATAGCCAGAGCGCAAGGTATATAGCGAGTGTGCTTGATCTCCTTGTGCATATATACCAGCGTTAGCATCAAAACTCAGATCATCTATCGGACTATGAATCTTCGCGAAATCATTCTCATTTAACTCTGCAAATAAAGCCGAACTTCTAATGGAGCAATTTTCACAATCACTAACACCTTGCCAGGCATTTTTTATTTCAATGGTTTTCATTGGGTTTATTAGATAAGAAATGATGCTCGAATGTTGAGTGCCCATTTTACAGTTTTGTCGTTTCAAACAACGCTGCGGTTAACCACCCTAGATGAGCACCTTTCAAAGCAGCTAAATTTAACCTATGGGCTTGGTTTTCGTATCAGCAGATTAGCTAATTGATCAACCACCTCTGACCACTCTGAGTCATCAGCCTTGGCCTCAATCAAAAATGCTTTTTGATCTGGCGCCCAGTAAATAGCATCAGGCAGAATAGACCCGGGCTTGAGTTGATGCCTTTCTATAAATCGCTCCATATGAGTCTTTTGCGATGACAATCCTAACTGCTCAAAAAGCTTTTCTAAAGTTCTATTATTCATACTCATCAGAATTCTCCTTCACCAGTATTTGAAACGACTCTTATCAAGATCCACATCGCTACCTATGGCTCGCATCTTCATTTGGCAGTGGGGACAAGTAAGCCCATCCCACTCCGACAGATTCTTACTGGAGTGACAACTAGTACAAATCGGCGGCATACTGATTTCAGTATTAATTCTGCCTGGATGAGCAACAGTATAAGCATCAATCGTTGAGCAAGATTTGCAGACCATTGCCACTCTAGAAGTGTGAAGCCCAACCTCTTTTCCTATGCTACTTATGCATTCAAACTTACAAGAACCACAAGTAAATTTATATCTAGCCATAAATCTATCGCACTAATTCTTTTTAGATTGAATAGCTAGACGCTTCATGTGAGCATCTTGAATCAGTAATTGCCTTTCTTGATTAGCAACTCCGATAGTGATCTTTTTAGAAATGAGATCTGCATAAACGCCATCTATTTTTTTAAAGAACTCCTGATACACCGAAGTCATCTCAGGACTTAATCCCTCTAGCGCAATAGGACGACAAGAATTGGCTTCAAGCAAGTAATTGGCTAATGCCTTAGCTTGTTGATCCGTTAATTTATCGGGAGAGCTAAAGAGGGCTTTAGCATGAGGGTTGCCTCTTGTGACAGCAATGATCTGGCTATCGACTAACAATGCATCAGCACCTTGATTACTGTTAACAATACAGTCATTGAGACGCTTAGCCACAGCACCAGAATGAACTGGCGCTAGCGCCGTCATTGGCGATGGAGATTTGGCAACTTGTACTGGGTTATTGGGCGCAATATTTGTTGCGCAGCCACTTAGGAGAACAATCCCCACAAAACCAAATTTATATATATATTTCATTGGAAACCTATTTAAATTATTTATAGACAAAATCAGCGCGACGATTTTCTTTAAATGCCGCCTCTGTCTGCGCTGGATTTTCTGGCTTTTCTTTACCAAAGCTCACGGCCTCAAGCTGGGGTTCGCTTACGCCCTGACTAATTAAGGCTTTCTTTATAGCCTCTGATCGTTTTTGACCCAGGGCTAAGTTGTACTCAGCGGTTCCACGATCATCTGTATTGCCTTGAATAATCACAGAAGCCTTTTGCTTTTGAAATGCTTTCAAGTACGAAGCATGGGCAGAGATAGTAGAGGCATATTTTGGATCTATGGTGTAACTATCAAATTCAAAGTAGATTGAACGCTTGCCATAAACGCTAGACTTAGGATCGCTGATTGGATCGTAAGACATTGAGCCGCCAGCATTGACAGTAGCAACACTATTAGCATCGTCTAACTTAACGCTACTACAGGCGGATACAAATAAAACCAACAATGCCAATGGCAATATTTTTACAAACTTAAGCATGGTGAAGTTTCCCAAATATGGCTGAATAGGCTCAGCCAAGCTATCAATAGGATTGATCTTATGTAGACCAATCCCAACCAAGTAAATTAGGCGTTAGCTTTGGGTGGTTTAAATGCTGAGTCGGGGAAGTTTTGCGAAAACAAAACTTCATTAACGATAGAGAACGTAGCCACTGCAATCGATGGAGAGAAAACAGCAATTCCAATTTCGCTAATATTGGCTGTTACATGGCTCATGAGGTACATGGTATGAACCTGCTCTTTGTCGTCAGCAGAATCAGAACTATTGTGTGCTTGCTGTGACATTGAATCATTGCTATAGCTACCAGCAAGTTCCGCCCGCTCAATTGCGGCTTGAATAAAAATACTCGAAGCGGCCACCTTGAATGCGATCAAGAAGAGGCATATTAATAGAACGAGTGTTTTGCTACGATGTGACATGGCTCAAATTCTATACCCGATTACTAGTTTTGTCGTTTTAAACGTCATTCTTATTGCAGGAATTAATTGACAGCCCCTCTAAAAGCACGTTTTAGAGTAGGACCCCATATAGGTCTTATGGCTAATCGCCCAAAGGGGTTAACGCACTTAGTTTATCCGGCCGCCAATTCTTTTGGCAAGAGAGCTAATTCCGCCGCCATTAATTACTTTAATATAGCCAAGGGAAATGAGGGTTCTGCGAGCCGACGCTGAGCGCATTCCTGATGCACAGAATACGACTGTTGGCTTTTCCTTCTCGGGTAAAAGGTGAGTTGATTTTTTAGCTATTTCTGCCAAAGGAATATTTAGCGCTCCAAGTATTCCGCCACGAGAAACTTCTCCAGGAGAGCGAACGTCCACCAATACAGCATCTTCTGGAATTGACTCATGGCTTGACTCTATAAATAAATTACGTAGCGCACTAAGAAAACTCATTTTTTCCTCATGTATTAATAAACCTTGCTAGCTATTCATCACGAATGAACTCCAGAAAATTAAACCAGAGCTATAAGATTGATCTTATGGCTCAAAAGAGGTTCTAGCGTGTAAAAAATCAATCATTAGACCGCGATGAATGAAATACTATGCGCCCTCAGCACTCTTTTTAACAAATAGCCTAATAAAGAAAATAGCCATCCCAATCATAAATAAGATAACAGCCAAACTTAACTGGCCCGCAAAAGATCCAAATAGTTCGATCCACATCTTCATTATATCTACCCCCTTTGATAAATTAACTGCAGAGCCTTTCGTAATACTGTAATTTTTACTGGAATCAAGGTAATGGATTACAACGCCGGATGTAATTGCGTTCCCAGAATGTCCATCACGCGAACATTTACAGGAATCCCAGCACTCACACTTGAAGATACTGTACAAAAGTCTCGAAACTGCGCCAGGACTCGATCTAGGTTCTCCAGCGTCTCGCCTGGAACACCAATAAGTATTTCAACTTGTATTGATAGGACGCGCAAACGATTTTGCTCATTACGGCCTATATCGCAACTAGCTTTAGTCTCAATTGAGCCAGGATCCTGTTTAAATTTCCTCAAAGCAAAAAGAAATGAATCTGATAGGCAGTTTGCTACTGCAGCAATCAATAGCTGCGATGGAGCGGCACCATCTGATTTTCCCAGTGGAGGTGGCTCATCGCCATAAAATGGATCTTTTTCTTCGTTGTAAAAAATCGCAAACTTATAATCCGATTGCTGTACCAATCTGACAGATACATCACCGCTCATAAGTAACTCCCGCCTCAATAATCAATGGTTAGTAAAGCCTTAAGGATCTATTCAAACTTAATAGGCTCTGGTTTGGCCACAGGATTACCTGCCTCAGCCCACGCATCAAATCCACCCGCGATTGACTGAACATGCAAATAACCCATCTCATGTAAAACTTTAGAAGCCAATGCGGCTCTCCCACTATTTTTACAATATAGAACTATTTTTAAACTACGCGCACTCAACTCAGGATCGTTGCTTAACTTAAATTCCAGTAGCCCTCTTGAAATGTGAATAGCCCCAGGGATATGGCCATTTACATATTCGTCTGCTTCCCTAACATCCAGCAATACATCAGAATTCTGAATGGCTACTTGGGCATCCGCCAAGCTCACTTCATTGATCGCAGCTTTAGCTGCAGCAACTAGATCATGTGCTGTCTTCATTGATTTCCTTTATTGATGATGTCTTTCATTATATATTATTATATATTGTAAGTTGGTTAATCCCGAGTAACCTTGGAACCAACCAACTCAACATCTTCCATGGGGTATGGATCTGCCACATAAGCAGGCCCCTTCATCAGCTTCACTAGAAATGCACCAATTGTGACCGTAAAAATTGCCAGCCAATAAACAATCAAAGTACCCAATCCCAAGATGTCTATTAGCTTGATAGATGGCGCTGAAATTTGAAAATAGGAATAAAAAACAGGCATTCTTACTAGCAGCGATGGGAGGAAAATCAGAAGACTACCCAGCGCAAGCAAAACGGGTGCCTTGCGAAGGATTTTACGTTCAACTCCCGGAGGGCTAACATGAAATCCTGAAAGGATATTTAATAGTGTATTCATAACTGATCACTCTATTCGCAATTGAAGCACCCCACTTTGTTTTAAATCAAATATTTTTAATGCTTGAAATGACCGCTTCTGGCCGAACTGAGACGGTCAATAACCCTAAAACCTGCTTTTTTGAATGTCTGAAGTAGTCCGATAAGCAGACAAATACTCTATTTGGCCAAATAACTCAGTAGTACAAGCAAAACAGAGATTTTGAAAACAAGACCCATATAGAATAAGGCTTAGCTGGAGACATTAGAACCCCCAATATCCATTCAGTAGTACAAATGTCGTTCAGTAGTACAAATGGAAAGGGCCTCCCTGACGGGAGACCCTTATAGTATATGGTGCGGCTGGCAGGAATTGAACCCACGACCCCTTGGTTCGTAGCCCCTACGTCGGAGTGCTATAAAACCTATATAAAACAATGACTTACAGACTTGAGATTGTGCAATAGAATTGACGGTCAGACCCGTCTAACCCCTTGTTTCTATTGGTTTGCTATATGTTCTATTGCACAGATTTAGAGTCATGTTTATACAGGCCTTCTCTTTGCTCTGGAGTCCTTGATTTACACCGCTACAGTAATTTATTTAATCGGAACAATCTTGCTCTTTTTGTGGTCATATTGATATTTAACAATAGACCCGTCTAAGAACTTTTCAATCGCCTCTTCAATTAATTCTAGAGGGAGTAAGTACCATTCCCTAGGGTGAGTAGGCTTCCCAAATCGATCCTCAATCGAGATATTTAGCCTGGCCTCTCCAAAAAACCGATGCATCAAGTTTTCAAACTTGTTCGGGTTGATATTTATCGTCTTATAAGTTCGGACCGGATAAACTTCTGCCATCAAAAAGGTGGGATCGTCTTTAGTGTTTCGGATGCGAGTCTCGAGCTCCCCAGACGTAAATCCAATTTTGAATAAGTTCCCGTCCAGCCTAGTGATTTCTGGCAGTGCCGACAAGCTCCTGACTACATATATGTAGCCAGTCTCAACCTGTTTGGATATTGGAGCGTCACCAAATAATGGTCCTGCTGTTGGTTCGCTAATTCTTCGGCCATTTGGATCTTTATAAAGCTCTCTAGCTAGCGATCTGAGAAGATGTCGACCTTCGGTGCCATTGTCAAAAATAATCCTCAACCTGGCATTTTTCTTGCCATTACGTACATGGGGGTCGTTAACCTCGGCCACATAAACCATAACGCCCTTAAGGATAAAAAGACCACCCGCCTCAATATCCTGCTCGTTAATAAAGCGCATGGTTTTCCGCTCTCCAGAAGATAGCTGAGCGGACACCTTATCGAATATGGGCTTGAACTGTTCAAAATCTTGGCAGCGCACTCTATTGGCAACATCCTGCGGTCGTGCTGCGCCTACTCTTGCATGCTTAAAGGTAAAAATATCATCGGATGATTCACTTAATAGCTCATCATCCAAACTTAATATCTCGTCTAATGACTGAGGGGTTGGAATTTCATTTTCGTTAAGCAGATTATGTCTATCAAAAGACCGTAATTGATTAACAACATCCACTTGATCCCGATAGGATTGAAGTCTAATCTGGAGGATATGCTCTGTTACCGACTGCCTCTTATTTGATTCACCGGGCAAATAGCCATGCCGATCAATAAATTGATTAATCTCTTCAAAACCTTTTTGAATGATAGATTCTGAGGACGACCGGATAACGCTGCTTGGCTTAACATCCAGCAGCCCCAGCTTATCCTCCTCCTTTAACAGCTCGTCTAATGTCTTTCTAGCCATGGTTGACTTTATTATTGGGCCATTTTCTTGCGTTTTGCTTCACGAATCCAAGCCAGAGCTTCAGCCATACGCTTTTCCATCGGGTTTGAGCTGGTTAAGCTCGGTTCAACGCCATGATCCCTTTTAAATTGCTGAATGCGTGGAAACAAAGAAACAGCCTCTTCTTCGCTCATTGAGATTCTTGTAGAGGTAATCGCGCTGTGAATGCTCTTTAGAACATCAGCAGTTACCGCTTTTGACATAATTTCATAAGCGCGCTGAAAAGGATTTATTGAATCAATCAAATCGATATTTAATTCCTCAATATTGATTAACTTCTCAGCCATACGAACAAAATTAATATTGCCGTTTGAATCCATTGAGGCAGCTGGGCTCTTCATTACAGCATTAGCCACTACAGCTTGACGAATTTCCTCGACCTCTTCAGAGCTTAAGTCGGGATACTTCTTCTCAATAACTCGTGGGATATAGACTTGATTCACAACCTCTGGCGCATATTCTTCAGGGTTCATTGCCGCCCGTAGGATTGTTTCATCTTGATAAATAGCGGCAGAAAGATCATTCAAGTCATTCTCAAGAATCAATTTAGTTCTAGGCGTGGACGGCTCAGCAAAACCATTAATAGCGATAGTGCTCGCGCTATCGGTGTAATCGATATCAATCTTTCGGCGCGAGCCATCCAGCTCATCTGCATCTTTTTTGGACTTAAACTTAAAGTTTGGCGCTAGCACTTGCTCCATTAATAATGAGCACGCAATCGCTTTGAGCATGTTATTTACAGCGTTCGTTACGCGATCCTCACTTGTATCTGGTTCTGCGATTAGGTTGGTGAATTGCGCGTGAGACTTACCTGGTGCATCGCGTGTAGCCCGCCCAATAATCTGAATGATTTCAGTAAGGGATCCTCGGTAACCGACTGTTAATGCATGTTCGCACCATATCCAGTCGAATCCCTCCTTAGCCATACCCAGGGCAATGATGATGTCTACGTCATCCCTACCCTTAATATCTCTCAGAGAAGACATCACGAGCTCTCTATCAGAACTGTCATCGACTAAATCGGCAACCTTAATGATGTCGCCTTGCTTAGTTTTGACTGTGTAGAAGCCTGTTGCGCGATCTTTCCCCAACACTTCACCAATATGATCCAGAATGCGATCAGTTTCATCATACTTATCAGCTGTAGAGGCGGCTGAGTTGACATTCGGGATGTGAATGATTGTTTTTAGCTTTGAGTCAAGAATCTCTTCGATAGCATCTATATATCTACCGCGATAGAAGTGGTAACCAATGCCCAGGGTTTTAAGGTTCTTATAGCCGTTTAATTGCTCATAGTAGGTATAAGTTACCTTGGTAAATTTTGCTTCATCCTCTGGACTTAATACTGGTGTCGTATCGCCTCGGAAATACGATCCTGTCATAGCCAAGATATGCGAATTACCCTCAAGCATCAAAGCCCGAACCACTTCACCTAGCCGATTATTCTCGTCGGCAGATACGTGATGAAATTCATCAATAGCAACTAAGGTATTCGCAAATGCTTTGGTGCCTAACTCATCAAATGCGAATCGAAAGGTAGCGTGAGTGCAAATTAAAATTTCATCCTCAGAACTCATAAAATCTGAAAATGCCTGAGTCTTACGAACGCCACCAGCATCAGTTAGATTCCACTTAGGATTTACTTCCCAGTCTGTAAAGAAACCAGTCTTAGAAAGTTTGGTGGATTTAAACGATGCGCCGATGGATCTCTCTGGTACAGCAACAATAACCTTCTTGACGCCCTGATTAGCGAGCTTATCCAGGCCGATGTACATCAAGGCCATTGATTTACCAGAAGCAGGGGGAGCCTTAATAAGCAAATACTGAGAATTACGGGAATCAAAAGCTCGTGACTGCATGGCCCGCATACCAAGGCTGTTAGTTGACTGGCTTTTACCAGTCTGGGCGTACTCTACTTTGACAAAATCGGTCATAAAAGGACTTTCTAGAAGATTGAACCCTGAATCGCGTCACCACCCCTTGGGTTTTTAGATAGATCAGCATAATAATTAAATAGGCATGCAAGGCGGTCACTGTCACTAACAAATTTCTTTGAAGAATATATATTCTCGAGGGTTTCATCCAAAGAAAGGTGTGCCGCCAAAAGATTTGCAGGCATAGTATCGACATCGTAAAACCAATTTATTTCTTTTCCCGCCCAATCTTCCCGCGCTTTAATAATTTCCGCAGCATGTTTCTCTAACCTACTTACCTCATCCGTAGATAGATCTGGAATAGGAAAAGTGTTATATACAAGAGTGCTTGAGTACCTGTAATCCGTTTTTAAGTGCCCGCCAACTGCCGATGTCCACAATGCGTGCATGCGGGAAGATAAAAGAGCAAAAACATAGAGAGGGGCATCGTAAATTCCAAACGCTGAATTATTTATGACAGCCCCGGCATCCAAAATTCCAATGGATAGGTAGTTCCGACGCTCTGAGGAAACACCAGGAATAATAAAAAAATGTCTCTGAGCAATATTCATTTCGCGAAATTGATGCGATCGTGCCGCCATTTGTCGAGCACTTTCGTCTGGGCTTGACAGTCTCATAGTGGCGCATCGAGCAATCCTATCTCTTATCTCAGGGATATTAGACGCCAACGGAAGATCTTCATCGCCAATCCATAGGCAGTATCTTTCAATTCCTTTAATAAACTCTTGAGATCCGTAAAGTCTTTTGATTAGCTTTAAGGCCTCAGGATGTCGCCCTAGTAATTCATTTTTTTCTTCGGGAGTCAGAATTAAATTTCCCCCGTCATATGGCATATTACCTCTAGACATTGCGGGTAAATTTGAAATTGAGAAGTTTGATTTCGTTACATACAATTCCTTCATCTCAATTAAATAGGGGCCTATCTTATCGACATTCTTATATACATCTCCGGTATAAAGCTTTTTCTTATTCTTTGATTGATTTGATAGCCCAAGAATTATGCATATAACACCTGCATTATTGCTTGCATTATTTTTCCACTTAAAGGATTGATGGGCAAAAGCAATTTCAATCCCAAGCTTAAATATTTCTGGCCATAAGATTGGCACTTGCTCACCCTGGCAAATCGAGTTTGTAGTAACAAATCCAATTTTGGCATTTGTTTCATGACAATACAGTGCGCCCTTGTAAACCCAAGAGCAAACGTAATCCAATTTTTTATACGCGGCTCCAGCACCTTCAAAAACATACTTCATATCTAGTTTTTGCTCTGAGCTTTGACCGGTAACGCCTAAATATGGCGGGTTACCAACTACGTATGACTCTAAAGACAAATCGACTGGACATACAGTTTTCCAATTAATCAGGCAAGCATTTCCATGAACAATATTTCCAGTCTCCCTTAATGGTAAAGATGGAGGCGCAGAGCCGAATTCCGCTTTAAATAGTTCATTCATTTGATACTCCGCAATCCATAGAGATAGCTTTGCTGTTTCAGTAGCAAAATCAGCGAATTCAATCCCAAAGAACTGAGAGAGCCTAATTCCAGTCATTTGCAAAGTAGCCTGAGTAGAGACTACTTTTAATCTCTCAAAAATTCTTGACTCTAACTTTCTCAGCTCCTTGTAAGCAATGATCAAGAAGTTTCCAGAGCCACAGGCAGGGTCGAAAACACGAATCTTATAAATTCGCTCCAACAGCTTTCTTAGTTTTGACTCGCTCTCAAATGCACTTAGAAAATCCCCTTCTAAAGACATTAGGAAAAGGGGTTGCAACACCTTCATGATGTTCGGTACGGATGTGTAATGCATCCCCATGTCGCCGCGCATCTCTGGTTCTACTACGGCCTGAATCATGGATCCAAAAATATCTGGATTAATCTCCCTCCAAACCAATGAGCCACACTCTTTTAGTATTCGCCTAGCTTTTGGGGAAAATGTTGGTACGTGGGATTTAGTTGCAAACAGTCCACCATTCACGTATGGAAACCGCATAGCAAACGCTGGGATATTCGACCTTTTGTTATCAGGAAGATTCATGACATCGAAAATTAGATCGATGGTTTTAGCTGTATCTGAGCCATCTTCCTTTGTCAGGGTGAGAAGAGTACTTGTAAACAAAGCGGGCTCAAAAATTGAAGTGTCTTCTGCAAAAAAACAAAAGAGCATTCTAGTCATGAATATATTTAATTCATGTGTATGGGTTGACGAAGTCCAGTTTGGATTGGCTTCGAGAATAGCGTCATATAACTTAGCAAGCCTTGCAGTAGCCTTAATGTCTGCTGGATTCTCAGCTACGCCTTCGTAACGCTCAATACCTGCTAATGGTAAAAAGAAATCAAAACTATTGTTTAGTAAATCAAATCTTGCGTCATAGGTGACTTCAGTCTTTAGATCTCTTGCAAAAAATTCAATGCCATCAGTTGCGAAAAGAAATCTTGGTGCGTGTTTTTTTGTTAAGGGGTCGAGTAGCATCTTCTCCACTTCAGATGCCGACTGACCTTTCTTTGCCGCTCTATAGAAAAACTTCTTTTTCCAAAGAACATCGCAACTTTGTGTCGCGGAATTTGATGAACCTTGCTTTAATTTAGTAATGGTTGCTTTTGGAACATCGTATAAAGCAAAGAAATCAAAAATGAAGGAGTCCTTATTAAATGGCTTCTCAGATAATTCTTTTAAGCCCGACTCGATCTCAGCAATATTCATTTTTAGCGTTTTTATGTATAAGTTGTTGATTTTAGTAGTATCTAGGCCCAAAATACTAAACGAAGCATCAACTTTGAAATATAAGTACTGTGGTTTTTGTATCAATCCATATCAAAAGGGTGCCGTGTGCGATTAATTGCAAGTCTACTTTTAGTTGTTCCTGCCCTTGCCTCAGCTCAAGCTATTTACGATGCAAATGGCCAATACAAGGGCTATCAGCAGACATCTCCAAGCGGTGTAACAACTACCTATACACCTCAAGGACAGAGTATTGGATCTTCCCAAGTCGACAACGGACAAACCAGCTATTACTCCCCTGGCGGAGCTTACCAAGGCACAACAACGGCAACGCCAGCGCTAGCTGCACCGAATACGTCAATCAATGTTCCCCGCCAGGTGCCGCAAGCTCCAACAATAAAAGGTTGGTAATGACCGGCCCCAGTCAAACCATTCGGGTCTACTCGTCCAAAAGAATTAATCCAAAGACGGGTCAGGAGGAGCACTCGAGGTATTACCGCACTTTAGAGAATATCGAAGCCATGGGAGCGACTGTAATAAATAATTGGTTCGGTATAACAGAGTCTGAACTTGATAATGAGGGAAAAATCCTTGCCGCTACTGTTCATAAGATGATGAACCCCCCAGCCAACATTATCAAAGTTGGTAAACCTTCGGTTGAGACACTTAAGGCGCTTGGCGCGGTGATGCCGGCATCAGAACTCGCCAAACGAGCTGAGCAAAAGGCTGGATCTGAATCTGAGTTCGCAAAAGCTGCGGAAGAGCAGCAACGCGAAGATAGAGATAAGACGCAAGGCTACCCCGTGGAAAAGACGTTGCGCGAACGATATAAAGCTGATTGAGCAAACATTCATGTCGTGATTATTACGATAATCACGACAGCATTTGATGGCTTTATTCCAGGTCTGCCACATCCCAGTCATCTTTTAAGACAAAAAACCGCTCGTAAGCGGCTTTTAAGTAATATTTGCTGAATCTTAGAACTTATAGCCAACGCCAACCATCGTGTTGTAAGAGCTGACTTTATTAGTGGTGTTGATGTTGTAAGTCGTCACGCTACCCAAATTGCCGCTAGCATTTTGAGTTTGACTCCCGTAAGCGGTGTAATTGCTCTCAACAAATCCATATAAACCACCGCTGATGATTCGCTTATAGCCAATGCCTACGAGGTAGCCTTTGTAATTTGCTGATTGCGCTGAACCACCGCTTAAAGTGGTTTTAATCTGCGTCCCCGCATAACCAAGCTTTCCGTAGACTAAACTTTCATCATCAATGACATAGCCTGGCGCAATATAAAGCGCATATGCATTTGTTTGCTGTGATGTTGATGTGAGGGTCGATGGAGTAACTGGACGCGTAGCTGGAGCGCACACCTGACAAGCAAAGGGGATTGGAGCACTGGTTGCTAAGCCAGTTGAATTGCTTAATGAACCACTAGCTGAATGTCCCGCAATTGGTTGGTAATCAACACCTAAGCCAACAGTGAATTTTGGCGCCAGAATCCATGTGTAACCACCTGAAAATGAACCATTCGCACCGCCAGCTGAGCTAGATGAAGAGTTCATCCCGTAGGGTGTTGAGCCTGACTGTGCTGCGGTAAGAGTCGAGCTAGATACGCTAGATTTCAGTGAAGAGTAACCGGCACCGACTTGACCGTAATACCCCTCAAACTGAGATTGTGCTGATGCACTAGAGATTGCGAGGGCTACTGCTGCGCCAACTGCAAGTGATAACTTGTTCATATGATTCCCGTAAATTTAGTTAGATGAAGCTTCAGTTGATATGCGCGAAGCGACGCTAAATTTATTAAATTCGGAAATCTATCAAGCAAGCGAACAATAACACTCTTAAATGAATGCTTTAGTTGCTTGAACAATCGAGATGAATCAACGGCTGAAAAACAGTCTCATATTTTATTAAGTCGTTGATAGTAAAGGAATCGGGATTCCCGATTACCGAGTTAACTATTTTCAATAATGGGATTGTTACCTGCATTCCCTCAGATTGAGGCTATACAGGTGGATAATTTTCACGGGCTTAGGGGGCTCTTTAAATCCAATGAGCGAGCTTTGATTTGATTCAACTGTAGCCACTACTTTTGCCGGGGCCGGAATTAGATTTGTGTTCATTTTTAGCATTCTTAAGTGAAATTATTGCTTTGATTTAGGGGTTAACTTTTTGGAGCCGAGATAGAAAATACGCCATCTTTGTTAGCAGTTAATTCTTGCGCTGATTCAATAGAGCCTGATATGACAGCTCCCTCAATTCGATGTTTTGTTTCTTTACTGAGAATTACGAGCCCGTCAAACATTACTGCTTCGTGGTCGGATACTAATTTTTCAATGAGTGCAGCAGAAGCATTGAGCTTTACGTTTGAGTCTTTAAAAGTAAGCTGATAGGCATTAACGTCATTCAAAATTTGAGCGATGACTAATGATTCTCGCGGAATAGATGAGGACAATTCGAGCACTCTAATCTCATGCTTTACCAAAAAGTTAGGGTTATCAATCGCCCTCCCCTTATATACGTTGGCGCCAGGCTGCGGGTTATTTTCACGCTCGACTGTTAAATATACTGACTGAATCGGAGCGTATGTATTGGCATCTTTTATATCTTCGGCACCATTCGCTGTGGTAACAATTAATACTGAGATGATGGCTGCTGCAATTGCTGATAGTTTGATTTGAGTTTTCATTATGTGTATTCCTATGTCTTTATGTGTATGCAAGCGCTTTAGGCTTGGATGGCAAAATGTTTAATCGCTGGGCGGCTATAAACAGGGAAATGGGTTTCGAGAACGCCAAGACTGAATTTAGTTTTATCTATAAGTGCCATTGATGTGCCCGTATACATATTTTTTACCTCTGTATATAAAGCGCAGATTTGAGCGTTAGTTGAAAGTAATTTATTCGGGTTGGCTCTTTGTGTGTTCATGCTGTTATTGTACTACAGTAACTATCAAAATGATATGAACAATTCATTAAGATATTAAATATATTTAATGTAGTACAATAACAACTTAACAAAGAAAGAATGAAATGGTCAAGAAAATAGCTGATAAATCTCCGCCGAAACATCCAGGCGGCAGGCCTACGTTTGCATCAAAAGGCGAAGTGGCTCTAACCGTTGAAAATAAGGTTAATGTAAGACTTACGAGCGAAGAAAAAGAAAAGGCGATTGAAATTGGTGCTGGAAACGTTAGCGCTGGAATACGTCTCGCAATTAACGCATTTAAGCTAAAGAAGTAACTTTTATTCTATTTAGCTCAATCGTATTGAATCGATAGATTCATTGCTGTACTGTTTGCGGGCCTATAGATTTCGAATTCCACATCAAGGCTACCTTTAAATGGAGCATCTGGGTGTGGATATTCACTTGCGTCTACGCGAATAATTTGAGTTCCACTGCCAACCCACTCGATCAAGATGGTTGGATATTTAGTTGTTTTACCGTTGGTCGATAAAGTCAAGAATGCTTTTGCTGCGCGAGGATGAAACTGCGCTTGGAAGTTGCTAATCGAGATGTCATCGATATTTGGGGCGGCTAACGACTGCTGAATTGGAGTGATTACGCCCTCAATGATGGTTACGGTTTTCCATAGCAAGAATGAAGCTGTGAAGACGACTGCTAGAGTTGAAATTACGCGCCAGGTCAATAGTCGGCGGGCAAGTCTCAAGAGCGTTCTTTTGACGTTTAAGTGTTCGTAGAGAATTCCAGAGTCGAGGTCGATATAGTCGACCTCTGAGACCGGCTCGATTTTGTAGTTTTTGCGGAGAATCGGTGGGTAGTTCATTTTCACTCTTCCTGGGAATGGATTCCATATTGGGAGTTATCCAACTGCCCGGATTTAAAAAATTCGGAAGTTTCTCTTGTTGACTCATAGTTATATCCCTCGAAGATCAAACCATCGTTGATATTGGCTGCCTCTAAAGCTACTATATGCGCAAAGGCTTCCAAAGCATTTCCTCCGTTCCCGCACATTCTCTGGTACATATTTTTGAATAAATTTCCGGCAGTCCCCCAGTTCCACCCACAGCCTGTACCAATAGTTTCTTCTGCCTTCTGAAGGTTTAAATCAGTAAATTTAGTAAAGTCTTGATTTGAGCTAAAGTTTGAAATACCACTTTCATCAAGCCGATAATCCGCTACGCCAAAATAGTCGCAAAAAATATTAAGGCGATCAAATGATTGGGCGTCTGGCGAGCTGCCATAGGAAATAAGATCGTTAATTTCTTCGAGTGCTCTAACTTTTGCCGTTAGGCATAACTCATGATATTTGAACGTTGTTTGTACGGTTGCCGTCTTATTAGCAATTGATGCGGCTTGAGTCTTGGAGCTGTATTGTGGCTGTTTGTTCATTTTGCTTCTTTCTTTTTTTGTTCTACATTTAGATGTGCAGGATTGCACGATCTTGTTTTTAACCGTTTACTACTTTTGCGAAATTAATTGCCATGAGTTCATCCATCGTCATATTCCAGACGCTCAAATTACTGTTCATAAATTTTGGGTCACTGTGTAATTTTTTATGAACCGCAGTCATTAAGAGTTTGTAATTTAAGTTTGTCATTTAGTGCCTTTTTAACTAGTTGAGCTTTTTCTGTCTATGTGTTAATTATACATGTATATCAAGTTAAGTAAAGAACTATTTGCAAATAAATATGGCTATCTTGCAATGTGGAATGGCTTGTAAGTTCTATGTAATAGAGCATTAATTGAGAAACATATAAAGAAAAAACCGCTCGGAAGCGGCTTCACCAACTAAAGATTACTTATTAAATAACCATCATTTCAAAACCTTTTCTTGCTTCTCAAGAGCCACGCGCACACCCCTGCTTAAGTTTCCGCCGCCGGCCTCCTTTGCAGCTTCTGCTTGCTCAGGAGATAGAACAACAATAATTCGCTTACCGCCATCAATTTTCGGTAACCCTGGATTCGTAGCGACACTATCGTCTTTTTGTTTTTTAGTCGGTTTCATAAATTTTTCTTTTTGAAATGGGAGTCCGTTAGCCGTTACCAGTTAACCAATCTTCCTAATCTTAATAATTTTGTCAAGGGCTACACGTATACCTTCACTTACGTTTCCATCCCCTAATTTCTCCGCTATTTCAATGTGAATTGGCGCCAATTTAGCCTCATAACTTTTACCGCCTTCAATTTTGTTAAGTCCGGTGTTCGCTCTTAAGCCACCCCACCCGCTTTTGCGCGGGTAATCGCTTGTTTCAAGGCGGGCTAATGCTTCGCGTTTAGCCAATTCAATTTCATCCGCAGAAAAATATTTCGAAAAAACATTAACTGCGTCTAGTCCTTCCTGCGCCTCCTCTTTTGTTGGCGCTGACATTGCCAGCATTAAGCTAGTAAGTAAATTATTGTAATGCGGTGATTTCGTATTCATTTTGAGTTCCTTGATGAAGTTCCAGTGTAATTATTGCTTGCTTACATCACTATTTTTTTTCCAAATTACTTCATAAGTTTTAATTGCGCTAGCCATTTCATTAATGGTGGTTTGCATTTCTGTACTCTCTAAAGCAGATTTTTTTTGGCTCATTTCTTTGTTTCTACGAAATATTTCAATATCTTCGTTATGTAGCTCTTCTCGAGCAATATTTCTGTGTTGGTAACCCGGATTAGCTGGAGTGTATTTATCGTCAGCATCAGATTCGAAGAAATCAAGTCGTTTTTGAAGAAGAGGGCTTAACTCTGAAGAGCGCTCAGACGTATCCCTAGCAGTCCCTGCTGCAAGACCAACTTCATAGCCAATCTTTTCAATAACAGTCCCAATATCCAGGTCAAGATAATGCGTATACGCTTTTGAGTGAAGCCAGTTAATGGCTTCCTGCCTACTAAATCCTGATTTGATAAGTCCGCACATGATTCCATTGGCCATTTGCCATGCAGGCGTTTCATATGAATATGCCCCCTCAAAAAGGCCAGAGCCAGTAAAGTCATACATCTCTCTGCCGTCGATAATGGAGTCAGGTATTTGTTTTGCAGTCATTTTTATTGCTTTCTTTTTTAGTAGTTAATGGCTTTTTCTGCCTATGTGTTTATTATACAGGTATATCAAGTTAAGTAAAGAATAATTTGCAAATATTTATAGTTATCTTGCAATGTGGAATGGCTTGTAAGTCATATGCAATAAAGCATTAATTGATAAGCATATAAAGAAAAAACCGCTCGGAAGCGGCTTATTCTGTGGTGATTTAAAATTAATTATCAAGCAATATAACCTTCATCTTCTAGCCATAAAAGGTCATTAAGATCGCTATATTCGACATCGAGAATGTTATAAACGCCTTGTTTTTCGCATAAAAATTCTAATCTACCAATGAAATCATCTTCAATAACTCGATACCCATTTTCTGACAAGATAACAAAGTCAAATCCTTCGTATGTAAATTCCTGGTGTGGAACTATTTTGCTAAACCCGCAAAGATCGATTAACTGATAAGTGGCTTGTCCGCCAATGGAAAACTTACTTGCGTAAACGACATGCTTGCTAGTGACCTTGCTTAAATCTACTTCACCGCCCAGAAAAATCATGTCATACATGTTAGGCGCAAGTTCCTCTATCTCTGATATTGAGTGTGAAAACACATCGCTTTCTATGTCTAAACGATCTTCTTCGCTTTCTTCTTCTTCACCCCAGTTTTCAATAGTACCCAGTTCTTCAAGCTCATCAGCGATCGTATCGTAAGCTTTTTGGGCTTTAGCATCTAAAACACCGCGATAATTACTACCATCCCATTCAGACGTCTGTCCTCCGGTAATCGCTTCTAAAAGCGTAACCGTTTCACTAGCAGTCAAATACTCATAAAGGACGGAACCATCAATCTGCGGCTCGACAGACCACCACAAAGTTAGACGGTTGAACTCATCCTCAGTCATCCTACTTCCTGTGACCTCTGCTGTGACAGCCCCCTCAAACGACATTTTTACGGCTGCATTTTCTGGAAATACTTGACCACCGAAGCACTCGAAAAGCGGACGGCTGGATCCATCTTGAAGATTGTCGATCATGAAAGTGATGAGAGTTTCGGAGTTAGTTGTTGTTTTCATTTAGCTTCTTTCTTTTTAGTAGTTAATGGCTTTTTCTGCCTATGTGTTAATTATACAGGCATATCAAGTTATGTAAAGAAGTAATTGCAAATAAATACAGTTATCTTGCAATGTGGAATGGGTTTTGCCTATATCAAATATGAGGCCTGCCGAATCTAAAAGATGATGACGATTGAGTTCTTTTTCACGATGTCTCCTATAGTTATGTGTCCGGTTTAGACATATAGCCATTGGATCAGGTTGTCGAATAGTTTGGTCTGCGGAATAAGCAACACATATTGCACATATCGCCTATAAATACGCCCGATGGGTGTATTTGATGATTAATTTAAGAAATAGTTTTGATTAATCGAATCTTGAATGATAAAAAATATCAGCGCGTGACATTTCCTTGCACACGGAAATTTCGTCATCATTTAGATATAAGCAAAGTTTTTCTACAAGAACCGCGGCCTCTTTTGCTTTATCGTCTGTTTGCGCTGTAAAGAACAGAGTAAACGCGGCTGTTAGCCTGGCGTCCCTCTGCCTTTTAATTAAGTCGACTAAATCCTCCACGGTTACCGCCCCCTAGTCTGTTCTGGTTTTTTGACTTCTTTTTGCTCTGGTGCCTTTTCTCTCGCCTTACTTGTCTCCGCACTTTTTTCACGCTTAAAGTTCTGTTCTTTGGCCTTCGGAGCATCAAGCGCAGTGGTCTTATCGCTCATCTCTGTTGCATTTCTAATCACAGCATCTTTAGCGGTAGTAACAACCGTCACCGACTCTTTAGCCCTTGTTAGCGCTACATATGCTGATTCTTTGTTAACTAGTCCAGCACTACCCTCACTAATAGCAACAATGGCTTTATCCACCGTTCTACCTTGGTTACCGTGTGCAGTCCTAGCGTACGCATGGTCAACCTTCGCCATATTTTCCGCAGATACCTTGATCGTCCTACCATCATCAAACTTAATCTCGGCACCCTTCGCGCTAATAGACTCAATCTTGCCGCTTGCGCCGTTCGATAAGTAATCAGGGTTCTTAACCTTATCCCCTGTTTTCTCATTTAACATCGGCTTGCCATCCTTCATTTGATACTCGCTGCCGATGATCGCCCTTACATCTACTAGGTCTTTATGTGAAAAGTCGCGCGACTGTTTGCTGTCCATAGGGTCAAATCCCTTTACGTTCATGGGATTTATCGTTGCCTTAACCCCTTTTTCACTCATTACAGTCATTTCATTTTTATCGGCATTCCAGCTAACAATCTTGAGTTCTTCGCCTTTTTGAATATCAATCGCTCCAGGGGCTTTAAGCGTGATATTTTGATTAGCTTGTAAGTGCGTGACGCCCTTGTCTATCAAAATGGATACGTTCTTCTTTTCTGCATCAGTCATCTTCGTTGACTCTCGATGCTCGAATTTGTAGTCCTTATCGCCAATTTTTCCAGCATCTTTAAGCTCAAGACGAACCGCCTCATTGCATCCAACCCGGTCTGCGTTTGATGCAACAACGATGCCAACGGAAGCGTTACCTCCGCCCTTAGCCTTCGTTTCCACCTCTTTTAAATACTCTTTTGCTGTTTCTGCATATAAAAAGGAGTTATTAGCCTCTTTAGAATAATTCGCATCATCCTTCTTTAAGCCGACTTCTTTGATATTGCATTTCTCTACAGCCTGGTCATACTGATTTCTATTAAGAGAGTCATTTATCGATTTAGTCTGCTCGGTCTTAAAACGAACTGCTTCAACTAAGTTATGCGTTACAAGTTCTGTTTGCTTGAGCTGTTCAAATGCCCGTCCACCGCTAACTGAGCCAAGCTGCTTTGAGTCGCCCTGAATAATGAGCTTTGTTTCAGTTTTAATGCAGTAATCAATGATTTTGGCTACCTCTTTAGTACCAATCATCGATGCTTCGTCAAGGACCATCATTTGCTTCTTACCGTCAATGTTTCCTGTTTTATTGAAATTATCTAACTGCGTTTTAAGCCTATTAATTTCGATAGCATTTGCCGCCTTTTCAAGCGCAACCTTAGCTACCGCAAGAGTCGTAACCGCAGCATGTTCAATGCCTCCAAGCAAAACGGGTCTAAAGCTGTCTCTGGGTGGCTTAATGATTGCCGCGGCCATTTTGCTGGTAGCGCTCATGATGAGATTGCTAGCTTTGCCGGCTAAAGTATCTGCCTTGGCCATCGTTTTAAGGCTTTGGTAGCCCACTTTATTTGCTGCTGCTTCAACAAAGTAAAGCGCAGACTTCAGAGGAATGCCGAGACCGCCAGTGTTATTCGAGCGATATACCGTCATGTCCTTAAGATTAACTACATACTTGTCCGCAAAAAGGCCTAAGCCTCCAGTTCTGAGGCTACCATCGATACTTACGCTCATACTTGTTTGCTTTGCCTCCGCAATATCGATCTTTCGCTGCAATTCACGCGGAATAGAATTCAAATCGGCTAAGAACTTGGCGGCGTTTTTAGACTCAATAACGCCTGCACTGATAATTTCGTTGGTGGCTTTAGATGAAACTGCTACACCTATGACTTTATATCCCTGTGATTGCGATATTTCGTTAATAACTTTAAGTGCGGATGTTTTGCCCGTTCCTGCCGAGCCCTGAACTAACGTAACACCATCCCTTGAGTTCAATATGCCTAGAATCTCTGCTTTTTGCTCAGCAGATAATGCATAAGTAGATTTTTCAAACTGGGCTTCATCTGCCTTCTTAAGCAATTCCTCAGCTTTATCGACACCTTTAACGATTGGATCGAATATACCGATAGTGGATGTTGCATTGGTAAGCATCCTAACTTCTTCTTGCTGGAGTTCGTGGGTGGTAATAAATCTACTAGCACCTTCGTGAGTGGCTATATTGCCGTCGGTCTTCATGTCTGCAATAGCGGCAGTTATTTGAGCGTTAGTGGCTGTATGCCCACTAAATCTGCCTACCTCTTTAATTAGATCAATTTCTCTAAAACTACTCTCCGTCGCCGATAAGTGAGAGATAGCTTGGCCTACCGCCTTATCCATTTTTTCTTGAGAAATAAATGTCTTATTGGTCTCGGTATTCATGACCTTTTGGATGCCTCCACCTTCTTTGGCAAAATTAATATCGCCGGTCTCTGCTTTCCATCTAGCGACATTCTCTTCGCGGCTCGTTTCGACTTTATCTTGGCGAGTATTGAGCGAGGCAGCACGTTTTTGTTCAAAAGTTGCTTTATCTGGGTTAATGCCTCTAGATTTGAGGTGTTCTTTAATGCCTTCTGCGCGTTTTGACATTGAAGCAATGGTTTTGGCTGATACTTCGGCTAATTCAAAATTACCTTTAGCGTCTTTAATTACCGTGTAGCCCAAATCAGAACAACGGCGGGCAAAATCATGTTGCTGCATTTCTCCAATTTTCAAATAGGCCTTGTGCTGAATCAGTTCATCATTCGTAAGCGAGTGAAATTTACCCTGTGCGTCTACAGTAATTGAAGCAATAACAGCATGAATGTGGAGTTGCGGGTCACCGTCGCGTGAAGTCTCATGCTCGAACGTGGCATAAGCTAGTGAATTTGACGCATAAGTCACTGGCTGCCCGCCATCACGCTGTCGATATTGAGCTCCTAAATCCTCCATTTGCCCTAATGCAGTTTTAACGGATTCACGGTATGCATCAGAGATTCGCGTATCACCATAAACGAGAGCCGCGATGCTTGCGCTCTTAGGGGCGGAAAAAGTCATGTCGTAACCTGAGCGGCGCTCTTTCGAATTAACGCCTAAGTCTTGAGACTGGCCAGTCTGCTGGTTCGTTAATTTGCCATCTAAAATATTGATGAAGTCTTCGCGGGTAGCCATGGATCCATCTAAACCCATTATTTCAGTAGCCCTACCGCCCCATTCCCCGTTTGACGCTTCGTTCGCGTAGTCAAAGAAATATTTTGCCGCGCCACCGCCTGAGGTAATCGGAGTGCATCGAATCATTGTGTGCTTTCAAAAGTTATAGGGCTTGCGTCTATATGCTTAGTAAACCTTCTTTACCTTGCGACACAAGCCCCATACTTTGAAACGTTATGGCTTAGAAACTCCAGCCAGCTCCTGCTCCCACAGTCATGTTGTTGGTAGCTGCTGCGCGAAACGTAATATTCTCGTAAACAACTGCTGTAACCCCAATGGCGAGTGAAGATACACCCTGGAAGTTACCCATTCCAACGCCTACGCTGAATGTTTTACCAGGGGCAACAGGCGGCATCATGGCGATTGCCGTTGCGCCAGAAATGCCTTTTAATGCGGTCTGGTTGTTAGATTGAACTTGGCTGGATAAGTTATTAACTTGATTTTGGACGCCAGTAATCTGCTTCTGAACAGGGGCAATAGCAGCGTTTGTGTAGTTATTTGATGCAATCGCAGCATTAGCTTGAGCAGATGCTACTTGTCCTACGTTTGCTGCGTCAGTTGGCGCTACACCAGTAGCAACATTGGTAATTTTGTTGTTACCCGCATCAATAACTTGACCGGCGGCAACAGTAATACCTTTATTGGCGACTAAATTTCCGTCAACTTGCACATTAACAACTGGCGTAGGTGATTGAACTCCTGCGCTAGTAATTGTTGGTCCGCCAAGGTGAAGGTCAACTCCACCAGGGGCTTGAGCGTCAGTGGTAATCCTGTCAAATCCACCATTCGATGTAGATCCAGATACGATCTGAATTGCGTTTTTACCGATTGAAACTACGCTATTCGAGCCCACGATCGCCCCAGATACATTTAAGTTGCCTACAATCATTGCCGTTGTTTTATCAGCATCGTATTGAACTGAATTATTTGCAACTAATGTAGTCGCATCTAATTGTGGTTGACTAGCCCCACCCGTACCCGTACCACCTGTTCCTGCTGCAATGTTTGCAGTATTTACTGCTACATTTGCTGCAATTACGGCCATTCCAGTTGTAGATGTAGAGCTAAAGTTAGCAAGAGAAGTATTCGTTTCAGCAATCGCAGAAGAATTACTTGCCACAGTTACATTGGTTGCGGTTGAAGCATTTGCAGCAGTAATGGCATTTGATGCCACGGTTGCATTAGTTACCCCGATAGCAGCAGTGTTGGTAGCGATAGCAGCCGAGTTAGATGTCACTTTAACGTTGGTGGCCGCAATTGAAGCGCCATTCGCTGCAATCCCAGCCGCATTGGTTTGAGTTGCTGCTAACGCTGAGTTTGCGATACCTGATATACCAGCAACAGTTGTGTTGGTAGCCGCAAGACCAGAATTTATAGCGGAAATCGCGGTACTGTTAGCTGCAATGCTTCCAGAATTAGCTGCGATACCGACACTATTGTTAGCCACAACCGCATTAGTTGCAGTCGTTGCATTAGCCGCGGTAGTTGCGTTAGCGGCCACAGTTCCAATTAGTGACGTAAGACCGTTTGATGCAGTGGTTGCGTTAGTGGAAATGTTGCTAGCATTAGCTGCAATTCCAACAGTGTTTAAAGCTACAACCGCATTAGTTGCAGTCGTTGCATTAGCCGCGGTAGTTGCATTAGCGGCTACAGTTCCAGCTAGTGATGTAAGACCATTTGATGCAGTAGTTGCGTTAGTGGAAATGTTGCTAGTGTTTGTAGCTACAGCTACATTGGTAGAAGCTAGCGCTGCTGTTAAATCCGATACAACGCCGTTAGTACTAGCGATTGCGACTCCATTAGCGGTGATTCCTGCTGCATTAGCTTGTGAAGCTGTTAGAGCTGTATTGGCAACACTTGAGACGCTGGTTACGGTTGAGTTGGTTGCGACCAGACCTGTGCTGAGGCCCGAAATCGCTGCTGAATTTGCCGCTGTAGTTGTGGTCAGTGCTGCAATGCTTGCCGTGTTCGCAGCTACGGCTTCAGCATTGGCAACTGATTGACCGGCAGACCCAGAGACGATTGCTGCCGCATTTGCTACTGTTCCTGCAAGAGCTGAGTTTGCGGTCACAATAGTTGTAGCAAGTGAAGCATTTGTAGCACCTATTGATGAAGTATTTGCAGTGGCGCTGGCCAAGGCAGCATTAGCTACGCCGGCTACCACCCCAATTGATGCTGTGTTAGCTGAAATATTGCCAGTATTAGTCGTAATAGCGCTATTAGCAGCCGTTAATGCTGATGAAGTTGTAGCGGCATTAGCATTTACTGTTCCGTTAGTAGCAGCAATTGCGGCTACATTGGTAGCGATAGCAGATGTATTGGCGTCCACCCGTGTGTTAGTAGCGGAAAGACTTGAAGTCAAGCCAGCAACACCTGCTACTGCGGCAGTCGCAGCGGTAACTGTCGATGCCAATCCAGTCGTTAAGCTCGCGATATTTCCTGCGTTTGCTGAAATCCCAGCGCTGTTAGCTGCGACTTGCGAATTCGTAGCAGTAAGACCAGTTGTTAAACCGGATACAGTTGTGGTCAATGCCGCTAAGCTAGAAGCTCCGCTAGTAGCAGAGTTTGCTGTTGATAACGCGGTGTTTGCAGTTGTTGCGACCGCAGAAGTAGCCGTAGCAGCCGTTACAGCATTCGCAGCAACAGCAGTTGTTAACGCATTTAACTGTGACATATTTACGGCGTCAGTTGCATTTACGCCAGCTGCCACGTTAATAATCGTTCTTTGTGTTACTGAATTGCCAACTGAGAATTGGTTCATTCCGGTTGCCGTTGAACCCATGCCGATAGCTACCGATTGTGAACCCGTAGCCGAAGAGCTATCTCCAATTGCAATAGAGTTAAGAGCCGAAACTGAAGAGCCATTACCAATCGCAATTCCTGAGATCGCAGATACATTTGAATAAGAACCGATTGCAACAGAATTTCCCGATCCTGCCCACGCATAAGCCCCTTCTGCAAATGAATTTGATCCTGCTGCGGTAGCTGCAAAGCCAATCGCAACCGCATTCGTAGTTGTTGCAGATGAGCCCATACCTAAAGCAGTAGAGTAGCTGCCAGATGCAATTGAACCATTACCGCCGGCAAAGCTTTGTGTGCCGGATGCATTTGCATTTTGGCCAAGAGCAGTTGCACCTAGAGCGGTTGCTTTTGCAGCATCTCCGATTGCAATACTTTGATCATATGTAGCTTTTGCTGAGCGACCTAAGGCAATGTCACCGGCACCTGTTGTTGAAGCGAGACCTCCGATCGCAATTCCGTTCAATGAAGCCGAGCCTACGGATGCAGATGTGCCAATCGCAACTCCGTTAATTGCTCCTGAAGAGACATTTGCCTGGCTACCCAGTCCAATTCCCGAAATTCCGTACACAGTTGAAAAGTTGCCGATCGACACAGCATTAGCTGAGCTTGCAACTGCTTGGGATAATGCAACCGAATTACTTCCGGATGCGACCGAACCTCCGAGCCCGATCGCCCCAGAACCACCAACAACAGAACCACCCATTCCGATTGCAGAGCTTCCGTTAACAATAGATGCGACATCACCGAATGACCCTGTACCAACTGCTTTATTTACATATGCTTTTGCTGAAGCCAAAGTTGCCGCTGTAATTCTTGTATCAAAACCATTTATTGCCGTTGTATTCGCTGCTGTATTTGCAATATCTGCCGCAATCGCTGCTGAATTTGCAGTAATAGCAGTATTGATTGGGGCAAGTTTTGTATTCATTTGACCAACGTTAACTGCATCCGTATTGTTTACGCCAGATGCTACATTCGTCAAAGTTCGCTCGTTTCCAGCTGATCCGAAGCTGACTGAGTTAGCTTGTGTGGCGGTCGAATTTGCACCAATGGCAACGGAATTCAACCCGGTAACTGAAGATCCTGAGCCTAATGCAACCGACCCATCAGAACTAGCCACTGCGTTTGTACCTTCTGCGATTGATGAGGTCCCTAGCGAACGTGAACCCGAACCAATTGCAGTAGAAGTAACGCCAGAGTTAGCTCCCACCGTCAAGCCAGCATTAGCGGAAGCAATTTGACTAAACAGGGTTTCCATTTGAGAAACATTTACCGCGTCATTCAAATTAACGCCAGCGGCAAGATTAGAAATTGTGCGCTGAACCGCAGCACTACCAACAGATACAGTATTAGTGGTTGAGGCAATTGAGCCGGCTCCAAGCGCTATAGAATTAGCGGCGGTAGCGGTTACTGATGCGCCAGTTCCAATTGCTATGCCGTCAACTGCCGGCGCAGCAACCGATGAAGTCGTACCAATTGCAATGCCCCCCGCTGCTGCAGAATTGGAAATTGCGCCGATAGCGACTGCATTAACGCCGCTTGAAGTGGATGCGCTACCAGCAGCAATTGCGCCAGCACCACTTGCATTTGATAGACTGCCGATAGCTGTTGCTGCTACACCACCAGCGCTAGCATCGCCGATTGCTACTGCTTGCGCGCCAACCGCAGATGATCCGCCGATTGCAACTGCGCCAACGCCCGTAGCAGATGAAATACCTAATGCAATAGAGCCTGCTCCAGTAGCGGATGATGTGCCATCTGCGACTTGAGCTACAGCGGATGTAGCGATACCCATAACAAGTGCTACTGCAACGATACTGAATTTGTTACGTTTTAGATTATTTGTTTGCATTTTAATTGGCTTCCGGTATTTGGTTAATTTTCTTTTACGTAGTTATATGCAACGTGAACCTTTAATTGATTTAGATAACCCCCCACTCTGGCTCTGAAGTTTTGTTTTCATTTATTTGCGGAATTTCAGGCTCGATCTCTATTTCATCATCTTGCTCAGACTCGATGATTTCGCCGCCATCGATTAACTCCTGCATCGCTTCTTTTTTGCGGAAAATTTGAGCCTTAATCGCTTCGATAGCTTTAGCCTGCGTTAGATTGCTTTGGCGCAATTCCAATCTAACAATCTGTTGACCCAAAATGTTAATTGCCAAATTGCGCTTGTAATCGTCACCAACTTGACGAACGATGTCGAACCGTGTGTCAGCAGCCGGAAGTTCCGCAACTTGAAATTGAAGTTCATCAGCAAACGAATGGCCTTCTGAGTCTTTCTTTAGCCACGACATGTAGTCGACTTTTGCGGCAGGATAAGTTCTTGTATCGCCGGAGAGCTTTAGGTAGCCAGTTAATGGCGGCAACATACCGAACTCAGTCCCCATGATGATTGGCTTATCTTGTTGAGCTTTGCTGATTCCGATTGAGTCGCGAGCTTCTGTTACTGAGAGCTGTTGGGATGTCGATACAACTTCTTGTAGCTGCATTCCGAATCGGCCTGACGCTTTGTCTTGAGCATCTTTGCCGTTAATTTTGAGTTGGAGGTAGTTACCAAAGAGGCCTAAGGTTGCTGCTGCCCTACTCTCACCCATTACGTTTACGAGCTGGGTTTCGGATTGCATACCGACAACTACTGCAACGCCGAACTTAGCTAAAGTGGAGAGGATTTTATCTACTTTGCAATCACCCAGTAGCTGGTACTCGTCCAAAAGGAATAAATATTTTGGTTCGTGAGTCTTTATTCCAGCTTTCGAAATTGTTGCAGTTAAGGCCATGACAAGCATCCGCTTGACGGGTGATAACTCAGAATCGTCACCCAGAATGTAAAGGTTACCCTCTGGCTGGGCTAGGAAATCTCGCAATGTCCAAGTGCCAGGCTGGATACTTAAAATGCCGTTTAGATAGATACCGGCACTTGCTTTAATGGAGTCCGTCATGCCTTTTGCGTTATCTGAGACTAAGAATGCCGCGTTAGTTCCTTTGACGAACTCAACCATTTCCTCATGCGTGGCTGAAAAGAAAGCTCTAGCTAATTCACTGGAGTCCGTCACGCCACGTTTAGCCAATGAAATAATTAAAGCGCTAAGTAAGGAGCGGGCCGCGTCATCAAAGAATGCATTTGCTCCAGCATTGGCAGTTACTGGAATTGCAGCCTGCGCTAGTTCGCGTGCATCGTTTTCAGTTAAAAGTTCTAAGAAGATTGACCACGGGATACTGCCGATCATTGCCGGGTTAAAGAAGCAGTCGATTCCTGGGCGGAAGTTGGCCTCGTAGAATTCTGCTTGTGGGTCATGAATAAATAGGCGGACATTCTTGCTTGAAGCTTGTTTAATCAAATCGTGCATGACTAACGACTTGCCTGAGCGCTGCTGACCTGAGATACCTGTGCCGTATTTGAAGGCGTTATTAGGGAACGCTACGTCGCAAATTGTCCAATCCCCACCGCCATCTTCTCGTACTAATTTGTCAAGTTCGGGAGCGGTCACCACGTCTAAGGCCCCCTTCAATCGTTTATTCGTTATTGTTTTTTGACCGAGAGCGAAGAAAAGTTTATGCGCTCTAGACGTAATGGGCCAGAACAGCCCCATTGCAAGAAATAAGATTGCGTTGATAGTCCACACGGGATTGATCCAGTAGTTTTCCGAAACAAAGCTACTGATAGCATCCGTGTATTCGTCGCTAGTTAACTTGTCTTTGGTTGCGCCGTTAACATCTTGAACTTGGATGCGGTGAGGCTTCCCTGCGGAATCCTTTACCCGCCAAGTGATCGGCGTATCAGAGCTGACATAGTGGTTCGAGACCACAGAGAATGTCATGGGGGATACAAGAATTAACCAAATTAAGGTTAAGAGAACTAAAGGAGTTAATCCCGCAGCGCCAGCATACATCCAACCACGAGCAATGAATTTACCCTTGGTCCGCATAGTCTCCAGTGCGGTGCCGGCGATCATGTTTGCATTCTTAATATCAAGCATGAGTAGCCCCAGTTACCTCAATTAGGTCTCCGACTTCATCGGCAACTAAAATGTAATTTTCAAGATTAGGGAAGAAGTCAATGAAACGGGGTCTTAGGTCGCCGTTAGAATTTTTCCATTCTCCAGAGGCCTGCTTAATGAAATCTGCGAATAGAATGTCATTGCCAACGCTTGATTTAATAACGTCAACAATAGAGAAGTCCTCAATTGATTTGGTATAAAAAAATCTGAAAATGATCAGATGATTGCGACCTGGCTCGCGCAAAGTGAGGCGCTGCTCCTGATAAATTCCGTTCGTTAAGTCCTCAAGGCATGATGTAAAGGAGTCTTCTAGTGAGGAGTGATTTAAGTTTGTGAACATGATTTAAGCTCTGCTTTCTAATAGTTTTTGGGAGATATTGGTGCCGATTGAAATAATTTCTTCGGTTTTTTCTCTCGATGGATTTGACTCGGCATCAAGATTTCTATAGGCAACCATGTGATATAGAGTGCCAAGTACAGTGTCTGTAATGAGTTTTAGCTGACTATCAAGCCTGTCAATCTTTGCTGATTCATCATCAAAATGCACAACCATAGAATCTTGCTTATCCAGTCCAGCGATAACAAATTCACGGATTAATGCGCTGGGAGATATTCCTCGAGCATTAGATAACTCCTCAAGTTCGTTGAAGATGTACTGATCTAATCTTGTGCTTATTGCTGTCTTGGCCATCACTTAACTCCTTTTAATTTGACTTATGTTGCTTACATAATCAATATGGGAGGTGACGCTAAATGTGCAATTTGATGGTTAAAGCTTACATTTTTTAAGTTTTGCGTATACGAAGTATGACGAATTAGACCCTTGATTTCATTGGGATTATTAAAACCGTATACATTTGTATGACGAAACCAATGAAAACTAAAGCAAGGTGTTTACAGTTGTAGACGACAGGAGAGGCTCACTGGTGTTGACTTTGACGCTTCACGCGAGATTTCCAAGGCTGCGAAGCAGACGTGCGTAATGTCTGTCTTAAATAATAACGATTTAACGCTCTTAACTAATGCGCAGAACTCAGTAAAGATGCTACCCGCTTACATAAACGCATTTGATTTCTTGTAAGCGGGTTTTAACTCGTATTAATTTACATGTCGCAATAAACTTTCAATCGTATTTCCGATCAAAACTAAAGCAACCAGTAACCAGTCCACCTCAATATCTTTTACAGGCAATTTCAATACCGCCAAAAATATCTCGTGCAGTTGGATTTGCAATATTCATTTTTATATCCATTCCTTCACGCAATAGCGTCGATAAATTAATTCCGTTTAAGCCCGGCTCATTCTTAAGTCTCTGCCAAGTTTCAGATTGCTCTGGTCGGATATGCCTTTGGTCTGCCTCAACAATTGCGCGGGTTACTTGCTGGGCAGCATAAGCGCAGGGCGAATTTTCAGGAGGCTGGTATCGATTATCAGATTCGTAATTAGCGGATTGTGCTTGCATCTGGCTGCGTGACTGATTTCCGTCACTTCTGTATTGAGCTAAACACAAACTAGAAACTAATAGAGATGATAGAACCGCAGCTTTCATGCCAAGGAAAGCTGAATTTTTAACTCTCATTTTTTACCTTTGGTACCAGCCAAGAACCCATTAGATAATGCCCAATCAGTTTTAAGTGCTATCTCATTGTCGATAATTTTTCTATAACCTGTAGAAATAAGACAATCGCCACGCGAGATACGATCGCAATTCTTCTCAATAAACTTATATTGCTCATAGCACTCTTTCATAGCTTTGCCGCATTCGAGCCCAGCAAGATTTTCTACAGGCTCTCCCTCAGTCTTTGCTTGCGCGAACCCTGTCATAAGTGTCATTCCTACAACTGCCAATACAATTAATTTCTTTTTCACAATGTGTCTTCCTGTAGTAAGTTAAATGCCTTCATGTATGTAATATGCTGGGTTGCGTTATCTCTGGAGGAATAGCTTCTTACTCCCCACGTTTCTGACTCGTAGATGAGCCACGATCCGAGCGAATTCCTAGAGTTAAGTTTTGACCGTTAATTGAGTTTTCAGCGAACCAAACCTGGTTATCTTTAAATAGGGTTAGCTGGCGATTTTCATATTTAAATGAATAGTGGTTATATAGGTTGCTTGTTTCCCAGCTAAATAACGGAGATTTAACTGTCTTATTCCCAATCGTATTTCCCACCTCCGGCTGGAAAAACTGAAAAAAGTGTCGACCTCCATCCGCGTCATAGAAGAGAAAAGTATTAAACAAACTATCCTCTTTAGGCCCGGCATATTGTTTAACATATAACTCGTTAGCTCGGCCTTCATCAAAATTTATAGATTCTGAAATATGGCCAGCAGTTTGAACGCTCATGCCTCCAGCACCACCACCAGTAGGAACTGATACAGGTGTTCCAGGACCTTTAAATACCGACTTTGGAAGAAAGCGATATTGATTTTTTGTGCAGAAAGTTTTTTCAGCATCGATTCCGCCCGGGTCTTTAAAGAATATTTGGATTGGGGTAGTTGAATCGCCGTTATTCCCCGCGGCCAATTTCTGAGATGTATCTGCCAGATAGGACTCGAAAGAGTCATTTATTTTTGCAGTTAAGAATACAACCGCCTGCTTATAGTTCATTTGTTTTTTTGAGATTTCTGGAAATGATGATGCTGCAATTTCTGATAGCGTCACCAATCCGTACAGTCTAGTAACTAACACCTGGCGGGATTCTGCTAGAACTTCGCGAGTCTGAGACTTCCCGAATGGGTTATCTCGAACATAAGCCATAGATTCATCAAGCTCTCCGTTTTGCTGCAAATAAACGCATGACCCCTTGTCATTAAATGTATTTTTATTAAAGTTATCCCCAAAGTTTTTGGCGAATGGACTTCCTGAACTTTTATATCTAGAAGAGTTAAATGCCTCAAGAGTTGCCCTGTAAAGGGTAACGTCTCCACTTACGCTATTAGAAGAGCTCCCAGTTGAGTTATAAACTTGCGCTTGGGAAGGTGAAGATACCAACCCAGCCAAGAGTATGGATGCGATAAGTAATTTTTTCATTTGGCCGGCTTTCTATGATTTAAGTAGGTTGAGTTATCTGCTTGAGTAATTTTTGCAATCAAAGCGGATACTTGCTTTTGGTCTTGGGAAAATGGAAAAACTTCTTTCCAGTCGTCGACAGGGATAACGCCAATCGCCTTTAACTTTTCCTTTTTACTATCTGAAAAAGTCCAGTACGCATTCATTTGAATGCGTGTATTGTTTTCTTCCCCAGTTGCCGACAGGTCCCGATCTAAAGCGTGGTTCAATGAAACCATTAATGATTTTTTATCAAACCATTGCATCTCACTCATTCCCTGCAAGTCGTAAGTGCCGCCAATCATCACATTTGCTATTTTTCCGCTAGATGTATTTCCCACATAAAAGCTATTTTTATTAAAACAATGAAAGGCCAAAACCAGATATCCAGCGCCTTTAACTGATAAGCAATTTTGCAAATAAAAAGTTGCTACGGGATTTGGTCCCTGAATACTGTCTTTACCGCTCGTTGCGCAAGCGCTCAATTGGATGCAGGAGACGAATATTAATAATGAAGCTAATATTTTTTTCATTTTGTAGCCGCCTCTAAAGCAATAAGACTTTTTAATACTTTATTTGCGTACTCATTTGATAAACCTGGAATATTTGTCCAGTCATCCTCTAGCACCATCCCAGCTTTTTTTAAACCAGCAATCTGCTCTGTGCCAAACATTTCTGACCACTTCTTATTTTTAGTCAAGCTAGTTGTTACTCTTGCAACCTGAGATGTTCTGCTGTTACCAATAAGCATCATTGATTTATCTTTAAAGCAGTTAGCTGCCCCAGCAACAGATGTGCCTTTTTCTGAAAATCTTGTATTTATTTGGCAAACAGTCATATAAAAGGTATTTAAGTCATTTATATTTTTATCCTCGTTATTTGCAATTCGTTGGCGCGTCAATGCATCTCTGCACTCCTGAGATGCGGAGCTGCGAACGCTGTTATAAGATGCTCCGATCTCTGCTGAATCTGGATCAATTGAACAATCCCCTCTAATTAATTGCCTGTCCTGAGATGCCCTTAATTGCTTGTAACCGGGCAAATTATCAGAATTTGCATTTGCATACTTTAAGCCACTTGTTGCATAGTCAAGCACTGCGCAACCTGTTATTGAGCTTACCGCCATAATTGCTGCCACACACATTAGTATCTTTTTCATATCGCGCTTTCTGAATTTTGTTAAATGCTTCTTGTAGTTATGCTCTGACTAACGCTAAATGGTTCTGAATTTTTTCAGTGACAGATAACAACGTTTTAATCGACATTGGGAATTCGTTTTTCTGGTACCACTTGAACAGCGAAGTGAAGTCCACTCCGATAATCTTTGCGAGTTGACGCTCTTTTGAGCCTGAATAAATACCGAGCTTGCGATACCAAGACTCCATGAGACTTCGCATATCAGTGCTCAATAATTTCTTGAAAACTGGGGAATATCGAATTTCCAGCTTCTTAAATTCAGCGTAAAGATCGGTCACGTGGTCTACCTCGACCTTGCGGTCGACAGCCGAGAATCCAATACGGACGTCAGTACCCTTAACGTTCCCCTGGAGATATGCCGATAAGCTCGTTCTTGAAATCTCAAAACCTTGCAGCGCTAAAAGTTCCACTAAATTATTGGAAGTTAAGCGATAAGTCTCTTTAAACGTACGGATCTGAAGAATGCGGCTGTCGAATGAGGAAACCCCATGCTGCGCGGCATCGATCCGGTCGGCACGCTTGCGTAACTCAAGCTCCTGAGATAAAGCCATGGTAGAAGCATCAATAATTGCGCAGGGTTTATCCCTTTCGATTTCTAGAAAAATCTCTGGAAACCATGTTTTTAGTCTCGCGTATCTAGCCGCACGTTTAGCGGGGCTAGAAGGTGGCAATTTTTTGAGCGCGGTTGTGTGTTTTTTAGTTTTCATAGTTTTTTAGTGGTCAAAAAATTGCCACCTCGAAATGAGGTGGCTAATCTATTTATCGGCTGAACATGCCTCCCTTTTTCTCTTCGACTTTTGGTGGGACGACTGGTACTGCTGGCGCTACATAAACTGGTTCCGCCGGTTTAACAGGCTCTGGTGGGGCTGGCGCCATAACTTCAACTGCTGGAATCGCTGGCTGGGGTTTAGCCCCATTTGATTTAGCAATCTCACCAAAAGCTTTGCGAAGAACTGAGTCTGGCAAAGTCAAGATGCCAAACTCTTCTGCGAGCTTGCCAATTTTGATTTGCAAACTGCGAATATCCGCTTCTGCTGCTTCGGTTACTGCACGTTTGAGTGCTGCCACTTTGTCTGCGAATGCTTTTTGTTTTGCTAAAGCTACTGCTAATTTCATTTCTGGGGTGCTGCGGGGTTTTTTTAATACGTTCATAGTTGCTTCCTTTTTTCTTAAAGTTATGTACAAAACTGCGTTACTTTTTAATTACGATTGGTTCGTTTGCATCTGAGGTTGCATCAATTACTTGCTTGTTAAGCGCATTGACCAACGGACCTCGTGCATTTGAGTTAGCTTCTTGAACCTTTATTCGTTCTTCTTCTGTCATGGCGGCAAGGGCTTTTAATCGGGTAGCCTCAACCTGTAAAGCTGAAATTTTTTCAATTGACGAACCTCGCGAACTGGCCCACTCGACCTCGAATTGAGCCTCACTAGCCTGGTTGTTCGAGCGGTTTGCATTCTTGGTAGCTGAAAAATCAGCATAGAATTGGAGGACAAGAAGTAACGCAGCGCAGCCCGAAAGAATCAAGCCCAGAATCTTGCCCTCGACAAAAATAAAAGCAAATACACCTAGTGCCAGCAATGGGGCTGCTATCCAATAAAAGCTCATTTGGATTCTCCAGTCTCGGCCAGAACAACTGAAACTGCGTTTGCGCTGCTTTGAGTCGCTGAGATCGTGCTCCCGTAGATGAAGTTGCCCACACGAGCGTTTACGTCATTGATAAATGATTGAATATGAGCGACGGGAGATTCGATAAAGCTTGTTTTTGAGACCCCAAACTTTTCGTCGATTTCACTTTGAATTGCTGCATCTTCATAAATTTTCTTGAGCGCTGCTACGTCTAAATTGCTAGAATCAATCGCCAAGATTTTGGTTGCTTGGTTGTAATCAACCAGCAGGCCTGTGCCGACCAGCCTTTTAAAGCCCGCGATTACATCCTCCGACGGGTCAATCATTAAAGACTGACGACGTTCAGTATTGATCGCAATTAGTGAATATTCATCGCATCCCGTACCGATAAATTGCGTATCACCCGTTCTAAACGTCGTCTGGCACTGCTGCTTTAAGCCCCACTCGATCGAATCAGCGAGTGACGTTGCATGAGCGGAGGGAATTAGAGCGGTCGCTGTGATAGCACCGACAGCTACGATTGAAACGTATAGTGCGAGCTTTTTGATAATTGTTTGCATTTTGATTCTTTCTTATTTAAGTTAAATGGCTTCTTATATGTATGTACGTGCCTGCGCTTTAATGCTTGATGTCAGCTGAAATTTTTGCTGTCTCGCTAGAACTTGAAGATTCTTTTTGGTTGAGGTCAAGCCGCTGATTAAGCGATGTAGACAAGCTAGATGACATAGAAATGTCGTAGCTTTTTCCAGATAAAGCCCCACCACCGAACCACGTTAATCCGAGGCGGGCTATTGAGAATCCAGCCGAACCTGCGCTAATCACACTTTCACCGCTCCTAAACTCGACCGGGGATGAGCTACCAGCGAGATTCTGAATAGTTATAGAGGCCTTGGATGTTGCTAGAGCTTTCGAATAAATAGCTTCGAGAGTTTCAGGTGGAATACTTCCCAGGGCTAAGATAATCTTGCTTTTAGCCTCGTCGGGGTTTTTGAGTGCGCTGGCATTAATTTTTGAAACAATTTCAGTTGCAATACTGTTTGAAAATTCTGCCATTGCCGCTGAGCGCGTCATAAATGTGGAGTCTGAGACGTATGATGGCCAAGCCAGCGCTGGCTCGAATGTCGCTGAAATTGCGAGTGCAGCAGCCACGTACACTGGATTAGATGTAGTCTCGGAAACTTTTCCAGAGAGCGTTGTCGAGCTTGAACTAATAAATGCTTTGCGGAATGGGGGCTTAATTCCCTGCTGCAGCAAGAAAGAATTCATTGCATCTGCGATTAATCCTATGGCGGGCACTTTGACGGTTATAGAATTTGAGTCGCTAACGCCGATGCTGCGATCTTTTGAAATTGATTTAGATTGGTCGCTGCCCGTGGACTCTGTTTTGTCCAAGCTAAAGCCAAACGATCCGACCTTGTCGCACCCACTAAGCGTAAATATTGCTGCAAAGAGTAGCGGTATTAATTTGAGATTCATATTCAATGTTCCTGTGAGTGGATACATTGATATGCGTGATTACGCTTTATTGAATTAGTGCTACAGACCTACCCAAAGCAAGAAAGGGGATTGAAACCTCCCCTTTGGCTTTAACTTATGATACTGACTGCGTTGGCGTTATTGGTAATGCGTGTACACGGTACGCCGCAAGATACAGATTGAGTAGTTTTATTGCTAACTGTAGTTTTAAATTGTTTTCTAGCACCAATTTCGCTTTATTGGTCGTATAAATCGACGCTAGCAGCATGCTAGCACTGATTTTGCGTATTGGTCGTATAAATCGACGCTAGCAGCGAGCCAGCACTCATATTCAGATTTTCACGCGAGATGTCGCCGAAGGCGTACTTCTTTTTGATTTGGGGCTTTTAGCTATCGAGTCTTATTAACTATTCTTTGCTTTGCTCTTCTCTACTCTGGTCTAGCAACGTGCTAGCACGCATTTTAGAGATCAAATTCATTCATTTAACGCTAGCAACGTGCTAGCAAGCATTTGGGATCCACTGCCATTTCTTACCGCTCGTAAGCGCTATCAGTTTCAAAGCTTCATGGGCGGGGAATACTTGATAGAGCCTGTTAAAGCCACCTGAGCCAAAACATCAAATCCCTTTTTATTAAAAAATTTACGCTGCTTCCCTGCCGCAACTTCAACCGAAATTCTAATCTTTGTAACACTGCCATCTTTTGCGAGTGCGATCATGTCAAAACCACAATCTGACTGCTTATCTGCCTGAACAAAAACATTTAAGCCTTTTATTTTTAAGTCCGCCGCCACTAAATTAGTCGCAAACAGCTCTTTTCCTTCGCGACCCAGACGATCTGCGCCCGCTGTGTGCTCAAAAACAACTCTCGTCTGCAAGCCCAATTCTTTGATTATTTGACCCACGCGTTGTTTTGATAAGTCGAGTTCGCGAGCAATTGCAGCAGCAGTCGCATTAGGATTTTTTTGCCTGATTTCGAGGATCTTCTTTTTTGTGGAAACCTCATTGGTACATATCGCAACAGCCATTTTTAAATACCTTATACGTTAATTTTGCCTATTGATTGAAACACAATACAGATTTTAAGTACATCCCATAAGTGACAATATTACTTTACTTTTTAATACACCATATGCGTGTAAGCCAATAACAGTATGACTTTGTTATTTACTTTTATATAAAATTAAATAAAATAAATACTATTAATATGTTGAAAAGAGAGTAAGCTGATGGAATGAACTCACAGACAACCTCCAGCTGCACCATCCTATCGCCAGACAGATTAAAGCCAAAAAACTGGAGGGATATGCAAAGTTATAAATACAGGAAAGCGCCCTGGTTTAAATGTTATGGAAAGGAAATTTTGGATGATCTGTTGTATTGCTCATTACCGATTGAGGCGAAGGCGCTATTAATTCCACTTTGGGCCCTTGCTGCTGAGAGTTATAGCGGTGTCTTTGACGCATCGCCTGAACAGTTGTCATTCCGATTTCGCGGGTTTTCAGCTACCGATATCGATCTAGGCATTGCAGCATTAATTTCCGCCGGCTTTTTTGTCGACGCGACTAATGAGGAGATCGATGTAATGGTTCCAGTTTCTGAAGCTACCGCAACAAGAAAGGCTGCTAAAGAAGCTCAAAAGATCGTGGATAAGCAAGCTAAAGAAGATAAAAAATCTGCCAAAAAATTAGCTGATGCCGAAGCTAAAGCTAGGGCGAAAGTAACTAAAGCTCGCCAAGATTTGGAAGATAAACAATTGCAAATTACACCAGCCCATATATCAGACGTTCACAAGAGTATCCATTTCAACCACCTCGGTGCCGGCGGAAGATTTACATCAGCCCCCACCTCGGACAGAGTTTCGGTAGCCGCAGATTTTTAAAAAATTGTAAATAAATGTTGAACTAGTATTAGTATTTGTAGTACAATAAGTATAAGCAGCAAAATAACCACTTACGGAAGCCAAAAATGCATACAGAAGCCAGTTTTACAGAAGTAAACATCTTAACTAAATACAGCGCAATCATCAAAAAACTCGCATCTCTGAAACAGTTAGAAATTCATGAAGTGCAGTCTGAGGCCTGGCTTCTACTCGCATCATTCGATGAGGAAGTAGTAGTTACCAATGAATTGTTCGAGAAAAAGCTTTTACAAAAAGTTATAAACCTTACGAAAAGTTGTGGTTTAGGCACCGGCTCAAATGGCGGCTGTGTCAATTCGTCGACCGACAAAGAAAGAAACACGATAGAGCTCGGTTATGCGGAATCCGCGGAGGACGCGCTCGAAGCGAAGCTTGAAATGCTACAAAAAGAAGTAGACCTAGAAGCTGGAATTGCAGACCTTCCTAACCGAACTCAGTTTTTATTGCAAACACTTGAGTCAGCATTGACGGGTCGCGAAATCTTAGATCGGGACGGATCGAATCTAGGTGTGACCTGTTTGTCAGTTCTCAACCGCCGTATCGCAAAGGAAATTCAACGAGCTTGTGAACCAACGACTCAAGAGTGTCTGTTTTGAAGCCTACTAAACGGGCTAGACAAAAAAAGCAATTAACTACGTTGCAAAAACTTCAACTGATAATCCCGAGCTTGTCGGTTGAAGTTATCAAGAATCCTGCCGTCGAATTCAAAAGTAAACGACGAGCAAAGCACCTAGTTTTGAAGCAGGCCGCTGCAAAACTTCGCTGTCGAACGGCGGGAGAAAAAATGGCGGATATAAATAGCGGCATTGGATCAGATTCGCCGACAGCCCCGCTCATCGTTGATGCCCTTATTTTGCAGTGGATTAGCAGTGACCGCGCTGCACTCGAGCACCCCTCTTACTTAAAAATCGTACGTGAAGAAAAAAGGGAATTGAGGTTAAAAGAGTCTTCAGCTCGTGAAAAGTTGGTTGCTTCAAAGATTTTAAATAAGGATGATCTCGCGATTGAGTTACAGCGCACTTTAAAAAAAGATAAGTATTTGTGGGCTACATACAAGATAACTCCGCAGAAATTTCAAGACATGTTATTTCAGCAAGGTGGCGGCTGCAAAATCTGTGGATCTACTACAGCCACTAAAAAGGTTGGCTGTACACGCGCTTTAGTCGTAGATCATTGTCATGAGAGCGAGTTCTTCGTTGGATCGAAGCGAGCAGTCCGCGGATTACTTTGCAGCTCATGCAACACTAGGGTTGGAAGCGTAGAAACAAAGCTACAAGAAGGCCAGCTCAATATTTGTGAAGTATACGAGCAAGTAGCATCGCTTAAAAAGTATTCATCGACAGAGCTTGTTGCATTCAAAAAATATATTGATGAATGCATATCAGTGATTGCCTCACTTCACACATAGTATTGGCGGCTCGGTAATTACGCCCAGCCTTTAAAAAAGGATTTTCAAATGCCAGACTTCATAAACGGTGTTAAGCAGGCACACCTCCCGGAACAGGCAAAGCTTCCAGGTGATGAAACTCGATTTTTCAAAGAGGGTTCCAGTAAATCCGGCGACTGGATGAGCGAGCTGTCTAATGCAGCCATCGGCGCGTTTGAGAAAACTATCACTGGCACCGTGGATTTTGCGATTCAGGGCATTAAAGACATCGCTAAAGCTCCTGTTGATTTAGCTAAAGGCATCGGCGGAGGTCTTGCATCGGTCGCCAAAGGCTTGATGGAAGGGTTAAAAGAGGCTAGCTCAACGCCACAGCAGCAGCAACCCCGTGAAAAACCAGCCCAACAAAAAAGTGCGGGGCAACACGAGGCTAAATCCGAGCCGAAAATGCGCCCTACCCCAGAAACTAAGAAGGACTTCGAAAATCGCACGCAGCCGCAGCAAACTCGAGAGCAGCCACAACAACGTCCTGAAAAAACTTGGGGTGATACTCAATCAGGCGTTAAAGCTCATGAACATAAAGAGCCTGCAAAGGCTGAGCCAACGATGAGGGCGACTACTGAGTCTGCCAAGGATGTTGCTGCACGCTCTGCCCCATCAAATACGCCGCAAACGGGCATGAGCATAAAGGAGGTTCAGGCGCCAACTGTTCGCCAAAATCACGCACCAGCACCAGCACCCGCTGCCCCTGAAGTTAAGAGTGAAAAGGCAACAGTTGAATCCGTCTTAAAGGAAATTAGAAAAGAAACTCCCGCGAAAGACAGGGCGCAGGAAAAGATTCGTGAAACTTCGAAGGTTGCTGATAAATCTCCAGAACGGACAAGATAAATGTCAATAAGCGACAAAAATTGGCGATATGTTCAATTTTTGTCGCTTATTCGTCAGATATAAGCAGCACAAAAAATGCTGTAATGAACACATGAAGCACAACTTAACCTACAGAAACCGCGGATGCCAAAATTATGTTCTTAACACTTGCTGAACTCAGAGAATTAACTGGAAAAATTCACCGAAATGCTCAAGCATGCGCACTTCGATCGATGGGTCTAGAACATAAATTGCGGCCAGACGGTAGCGTAGCAGTGCTAAGGTCTTATATTGAGCAGACCCTCGGGTTAAACGAGCCGCGGGCCAGAAGTAAAAAGCCTATCGAACCAAATTGGAGTGCTATCTGATGCCAAGGCCAAGAAAATCTGAAAACAAGGGGTTGCCTGAGCGCTGGATGATTCATCATGGCGCTTATTACTTTTGTGTTCCTGCTGGATTGGAACAAAAATGGGACGGCAAGAAATTATTTAGGTTAGGTAAAACTCTGCCGGAGTCCTATGCGCTATGGTCAGAACGAATTAGCACTCAGAATAACGCACAAAATATTTCTGAGCTACTTGACCGTTATTTAATTGAAGTAGTGCCAACTAAAGCTGTTTCGAGTCGCGAATCAAATCTAATTTGGATCAAACAAATTCGCACGGTGTTTGGTCCACTAAAGCTAAGCGCAATTCAACCTCAACATATTTACCGATATGTTGACATGAGAACCACCAAAAAACTAAATGAGAACGGAAATATGTCTGGCGGAAAAACTACCGCCCATCGAGAAATGGAGGTGTTATCACATGCCTTTACTAAAGCAGTTGAATGGGGCTACATTAATCGCCACCCTTTTAAAAATGAAGTTCGCTTAAAAGGCGAAAAATCACGCGATAGATACATTGAGGACTGGGAGGTTGTAGAAATGCTATCCATGGACTCTCGCCGCAAAAAGGGTAGCGTAGATGCAATCCAGGCTTACATCCGCCTCAAAATCATCACGGGAATGGCTAGATCTGACATGTTACGACTAACTATGTCCAACATGAAGGAGGACGGAGTGCATATTCAGCGCCACAAGACCTCTGGAACCACTGGTAAGCGCACGGTCTATATTTGGGATGCGGAGTTAAGGGATTGTGTGGAAAAGGCTAAGGCGGCCCGCCCTGCACTCTCAGCATTCCTCTTTTGCAAAAGGGATGGCGAAGGCTATTTCAATGAAAGCACGGGCAAGGCCTCGGGGTGGGACTCTATGTGGCAGCGTTTTTGTATACGAGTCATAAAGGAAACAAAGGTTACGGATGGTTTTACTGAGCATGATCTGCGCGCTAAATGCGCCTCTGATGCAGAAACCTTAGAGCATGCAAGGGCATTATTGAGCCACGCCGACGCCCGAACAACCGACAAAATCTATCGCAGGAAGCCGGAAATTATTGCTTCTTTAGGGGTTAAAAAGGCCTCATAAAAGCGAATTCTATTATCCAAAAGGCATTCTATTATCCAAAAGGTAAGGGCCCCCGACAGGAGGCCCTTATAGTTGGTGCGGCTGGCAGGAATTGAACCCACGACCCCTTGGTTCGTAGCCAAGTACTCTATCCAACTGAGCTACAGCCGCAACAGCCATAATTATGCCATGGAAGAGAAGAACTACATCACACCAGCTGGCCACGAACGCATTAGAAGCGAGCTTCTACAGCTCCTAAACCTTGATCGGCCCGAGGTTGTCAAGGTTGTCCACTGGGCCGCCTCCAATGGCGACCGGTCTGAAAACGGGGACTATATCTACGGAAAAAAGCGTCTGCGTGAGATCGATAGACGGATTCGCTTCCTCAATCAACGCCTGGAATTTGCCGTCATTGTTGACAATGCCGCCCGAAAAAAGGGTGAAGCAGATGCCGAGCAAGTCTTTTTTGGGGCAACCGTCACTTATGAGAATCTAGAGGGTCCTGAGCGCAGTAAAGAGACCACCATCACCATCGTGGGAGTGGATGAAGTCGACCTCGATCAAGGTCATGTCAGTTGGGTCTCCCCGATTGCCAAAGCCTTGATCAAAGCGCGCATTGGTGATTGCGTCAAAATTCAAACGCCGACCGGTCCTACTGAAATTGAAATTCTGGATGTGCAATACAACTAAGTAGAACAGTGACTAAACGGACCTAGTCCGAGTAACGCGCATCACATCCGGATTGGTGCGCAAACTGCGCATCACCTTCGAAAGATGCAGACGATCTGAAACTTGAATCGTAAAACGAATCGTGACAGAGTCTTCTTTGTAGCGATCTTCCATTGATACATTCATGATGTTTGAATCAGCAGCAGTCACGCTACTAGCAACACGTGCGAGAACACCCTTACCTTGGCGTGTATCAATCGCCAGATCAACCTCAAACTCGCGGTTAACGTCCTTGCCCCACTCCACCTCAACCCACTTGTCACCATCTTTTGAGAGCATCCGTAAGGCAACAGGGCAATCATTTGCATGAATTTGCAGTCCCTCGCCTTTGCCTAAGTAGCCGATGATGTTATCGCCCGGAATCGGATGGCAACAGCTTTGGAAGCTCATCGAGTTACCCTCGCGTCCATCGACCAAAATAGCCTGACGCTGGTGGTGATGCGGGATTGATTCTTGCTGTGGTGAAACCCAGTCGCCCGCACCAAGGCGCATTTGCTCGCCGCCACCTTCATCGTTAATCAAAATATTTAACCGAATTGCTAGCTCTTGGGGCGAACGACGTCCCAAAGCGATATTGACGCAGGCTTCTTCACGAGTCTTGTCACCTGTCCAATGCATGAGCTTCTCCCAAACTTCAGGAGTGAGCAAACCAGCATCGACGCCTTGTTGACGTAATGCACTAGCTAATAGACGCTCACCAAGCTGCAAAGATTCTGCGTAATGCTTGGTTTTTAAGGAATGTCGAATTGAGGCGCGAGCCTTACCAGTTCGAACAAAAGCCAACCAGCCTGGATTGGGTTGTGAGTTGGCAGAGTTCACTACTTCGATAATGTCGCCGTTCTTTAACTCGCTGCGCAAAGGTAATTGCATGCCGTTAATTTTGACCGCCACGCAGGTATTACCCAAATCACTATGAATGGAATAAGCAAAATCGAGCGCAGTAGCACCGCGCGGCAGAGCCCGAATCTGACCCTTGGGGGTAAAGACATAAACAGCATCAGGGAACAAATCAATCTTGACATGCTCTAAGAATTCTTGAGAGTCACCGCTACTATCCTGAATATCAATCAAGGATTGCAGCCACTGATGTGCACGGTTTTGGACCTCGCTCATATCAGGTGAACCATCTTTATATGCCCAGTGTGCTGCAACGCCTGCTTCTGCGATAGCGTGCATGTCGCTCGTACGAATCTGAAACTCGACTGGCACACCAGAAGGACCTAATAAGGTGGTGTGCAAAGACTGATACCCATTGAGTTTGGGAATGGCAATGTAGTCCTTAAACTTACCCGGCATAGGCTTGTAGATGGCATGCAAAATGCCGAGGGCACGATAGCACTCATCAATCGAATGCACGGTGACGCGGAATGCGTAGACATCCAACACTTGTGAGAAGGTTAAATGCTTCGCACGCATTTTGTTGTAAATACTAAAGAGCGTTTTTTCACGGCCCTGTAAATCCACTTCTAAATTTGATTTAGCAAAAGCCATGCGTGTGGCTTGCAGAATCTTTTCGACTATTTCTTTACGATTACCACGCGCCCGCTTCACCGCGCCCTCGATCACTCGGAAGCGCATCGGCATGGAGTAGCGGAAGCTGAGATCTTGCAAGTCGCGATAGATGATGTTCAAACCAAGGCGGTGCGCCACTGGGGCATAAATCTCAATCGTCTCTCTGGCCACCCGACGACGCTTTTCCATTGGCACGGCATCCAAGGTGCGCATATTGTGCGTACGGTCAGCCAACTTCACCAAAATCACCCGGACATCGCGCGCCATTGCCATAAACATTTTGCGAAAGCTCTCTGCCTGCGCCTCTGCATGACTTTGAAATTCCAGCTTATCCAGTTTGGTTAAGCCTTCGACGAGCTCAGCTACCTTGCTACCAAATTTTTCTACTAGATCGGCTTTAGTGCAACCAGTATCTTCAATCACATCATGCAATAAAGCGGCCATGATGGATGGCGCATCAAGGCGCCAGGTGGCGCAGAGCTCTGCAACCGCTACGGGATGGGTAATGTAAGGTTCACCACTATGGCGGTACTGACCTAAGTGCGCCGCATCTGAAAACTGAAATGCTTTTTTGACTTGAACGATGTCGTCTGGCTTGAGATAAGTCAGCTTAGAAATTAAACGTTCAATCGAAACAACTTGATGCTTGAGGGGTAATGTGGGCGCAGATGTAGGCCCAAATAAATGTCGACTCGATTGCGCCAACAGAGTGGCGATGATCGACTGTTTACTGCCTTGCTTAGTATTTTTGTTTGCGTCGGGCGAACCAACGCTAGATGCTGCCGATGAGGTCTCTAGGTTTAAAGGGAGCTCCACACCGGAACTCCTAAATTAGAGAGGTACCTTGGTCAACATGTCACGGTCGGTTACGCCAGCAGCAACTTCGCGCAACGCAACAACAGTGGCTTTATCTCTAGCCTCGACACGTGGAGAATGACCTTGAACCAATTGGCGAGCACGATAAGTCGCAGCCAACACTAGTTCAAAACGATTAGGGATGGTTTTTAAACAATCTTCTACAGTAATACGGGCCATGCTGTACTCACTTAAATTTAGCTTCAATACCTATAGGATAACTGATTAGACCCCAAGGCGCCTTAAAAGCGCTGGATTACGAGCCATGACAGGGCCTGAGCGCAGGCGGCTGGCAGCAATAATATTTTGTAATTCGACCAAGGCTTGATCAAAAAGGTCGTTGATGACAATGTAATTGGCCTCATGGGCATGCTGGAGCTCTATATGAGCCGCTGCCACCCGTCTTTCAATCGTCGCCTCATCATCCTGCCCTCTTTTGCGTAAACGCTCCTCTAGGGCCTCAATCGAGGGTGGGAAGATAAAGATCCACTGCACCGAAGGAATGAGTTTGCGAATCTGTTGCGCGCCCTGCCAGTCAATCTCCAGCATGACGTCACTACCGGAGAGCATCTGTGATTCAATCCAAGTACGTGAGGTGCCATAAAAATGACCATGCACTTCTGCCCATTCTAAAAATTGCCCTTGGTCGCGCTCAGCGATGAACGCCTCTTTAGTCACAAAGCGATAGTTCACACCATCCACTTCACCAGGTCTTGGTGCACGAGTAGTAGTCGAGAGGGATAACTTGAGACTGGGGTCACTCTTTAATAAAGCGTCAACCAAAGAAGATTTGCCTGCGCCCGAAGGCGCAACAATCATCAACATACTGCCTTGATAAGCGGGAGTGGCGTTTTGGCTAGTCATATCAGTGGATTAAAGATTTACTCTAAATTTTGAACTTGTTCACGCATTTGCTCGATAAAGAGCTTTAACTCTAAAGCAGCTTGAGTACATTCTTCTGAAACCGACTTAGAACTCAGTGTATTGGCTTCACGATTGAGTTCTTGCATTAAGAAATCCAATCGCTTACCAACCGGTCCCTTGCCGGCCAAGGCATTATCAACCGCCTGGAGATGCGTCTTCAAGCGTGCAAACTCTTCAGCAACATCAATGCGCACCGCATAGAGCACTACCTCTTGACGAATGCGTTCCATCAACTCAGGGCCGCCTTTAGATTGCTCTTGGTTAGCCAATGCTTCTGCCAAACGCTCAGAGAGTTTTTCTTGATACTGGGTGACGTACTCGGGCACCTTGGGTTCAATCACTTTCACAATCTCACGCATCTTGCCCGTGATGCTGGTCAGCACACCGACTAGCGCTTTACCTTCGGCCTGACGACTTTCCGTCAAGGCAGCCAAAGCAGCACGGCCAGCTTCTACCGTCGCAGCAATCCACCCCTCTTCCTCACCACGTGGCTCAGAAACAATGCCCGGCCAACGCAAGATGTCAGCAATCCCTAAAGCCTGCGCCTTTGGAAAGGCCTCTTGAGCTTTTTCTTGCAAGGTATACAAAGCGTCCAAGCGATCTTTATTGAGTGCGCCCAGGGCGTGAGGATTGCTCTTAGCGGCACCAGCTGCGCCGGCATTGACCCGCCAAGCAGCTCGAAACTCGACTTTTCCCCGAGAGAGGGCCGAAGTAGCCATTTCTCGAAGAGCGGGCTCAGCCCCACGGCACTCGTCCGGAAGACGAAAGCCCAAATCCAGAAAGCGGCTGTTCACAGCCCTACATTCCACCTGCAGATCAGCAACTACACCAGCTCCTAGGGAGACTTGGCGAGAAGCGCTGCCATAACCAGTCATGCTCGATATCATGTGAACATTGTAGATTCTTTATAGATCCAGCCCAAACTTAGGACCAAACCCCATGAGCACCTCGAATGTCAGCCGCCCAAGCGGTCGTAACGCAAAACAATTACGCCCTGTCACGATTACCCGTGCCTTTACTAAGCATGCGGAAGGCTCAGTCCTCATTGCCTTTGGCGATACCAAGGTTTTATGTACAGCCAGCATCCTTGAGCGCGTCCCGCCTCATAAAAAGGGCTCTGGCGAAGGTTGGGTTACTGCTGAATACGGCATGCTCCCCCGCTCCACCCATACCCGTAGCGATCGTGAAGCCGCTCGTGGCAAACAATCTGGCCGCACCCAAGAAATCCAACGCCTCATTGGTCGCGCCATGCGTAGTGTCTTCAACCTAGAAACTTTAGGCGAGCGCACCATTCATTTAGATTGCGATGTCTTGCAAGCCGATGGTGGAACACGTACGGCCTCCATTACTGGCGCTTATGTTGCTGCTAGAGACGCTGTGAACCAATTACTCAAAAGTGGTGTCCTCACTAAAGATCCGATCATCGATAGCGTCGCTGCGATCTCGGTGGGTATTTACCAAGGCATACCAGTGCTCGATTTAGATTACCCAGAAGACTCTTCTTGCGATACCGATATGAACGTCGTCATGACTGGCAAAGGCGGCATGATTGAAGTGCAAGGCACAGCCGAAGGCGCAACCTTCTCACGCGCTGAACTCACTGCTCTGCTAGACCTCGCAGAGCAAGGTATTCATGATCTAACGAAGTTGCAATTAGAAGCCCTCCAGTAAACCAATCAATGACTGATTATGATCATGCAAAAACTGGTTCTCGCTTCGAATAACGCTGGCAAGGTTCGTGAGTTTCAAGCCCTACTAGCGCCACTCGACTTTGAAGTCATTCCTCAAGGTGAGTTGGGTATTGCGTCGGCGGAGGAACCACACCATACCTTTGTTGAGAATGCCCTTGCCAAGGCTCGTCATGCGAGTGCTGCGAGTGGCATGCCTGCACTGGCTGATGACTCCGGCATTTGCGCCCATGCGCTCAATGGCGCACCAGGCGTTTACTCGGCACGCTACGCAGGGGAAGCTTGCGATGATACCGCCAATAATCGTAAGTTAATTAAAGCTTTGAGTGGCAAAAGTGATAGAGGCGCTCACTATGTTTGTGCTTTAGTACTAGTGCAAAATACAAATGATCCAGAGCCCCTAATTGTGCAAACACGCTGGTATGGTCAGATCCTTGACCAAGCAATAGGGGAAAATGGTTTCGGTTATGACCCTTACTTCTTTTTGCCAGAGCTAGCAAAAACAGCCGCGCAATTAGATCCTGCCCAAAAGAACCTCATCAGCCATCGCGGACAAGCGTTGCGTGAACTCATTGCGCAGTTAAAAAGTCGTAGCTAACGGTGCTTAACAACAGTGCTTAACAGCAGCCCTAATAAAATGACTCTCACTGCGCTACCGCCGTTAGCGCTGTACATTCATTTTCCGTGGTGTGAAAAGAAATGTCCTTATTGTGATTTCAACTCACATCAAGTGAAAGATGGCGTTCAGGGCTTTGATGAGGAGCGCTACATCAAAGCACTCATTACCGATCTAGAAACAGAATTACCGCGCATCTGGGGCCGTCAAGTTCACAGCATCTTTATTGGTGGTGGCACGCCTAGCCTGCTCTCACCCACAGGAATGAATGATCTGCTCTCAGCCATTCGGGCACGCGTCAACCTAGAGCCCGGTGCCGAGATCACGATGGAGGCTAATCCTGGTTCAGTGGAAGCAGATAAATTCGCTGCCTTTGCTAAGTCCGGAATCAATCGCGTCTCTTTAGGCATACAAAGTTTTCAGGATGAACAGCTCAAAGCTTTGGGGCGTATTCATAACGGTGAAGAAGCTAAACAGGCCATTGCCATTGCAGTTGAGAATTTTAAGTCTGTGAACATTGATTTAATGTACGGCCTACCCAATCAAAGTTTGGCAGCTGCCAAAGCAGATATTGAGACTGCACTTTCTTTTAAAACACCACATCTCTCGCTCTACAACCTCACACTAGAACCCAATACGTATTTCGCAAACTTTCCGCCTAAGTTACCTAGTGAAGATGAAATCGATGCGATCTTTGAACAAAATCTGGAGCTCCTGACTGCGGCTGGCTACAAGCGCTATGAAGTTTCCGCCTACGCCAAAAAAGACCAAGAGTGCAAACACAATCTGAACTACTGGCGCTTTGGTGATTACATCGGCATTGGTGCCGGTGCGCATGGGAAGATTTCCTTCCCGGATAAAGTGACCCGACAAGTGCGTGAGCGCCATCCAGAAACTTATATGCAAGCGATGGAAAGCAAAGGTAACGCATTGATTGAGTCACGTGATGTATCCGCCAAAGATCTGCCATTTGAATTTATGCTCAATACCTTGCGACTAACAGATGGTGTTGAAACGAAAACCTTTAGCGAGCGAACTGGCTTACCACTCCACGTCATCTCTAAAGGTCTTGAAGAGGCTAGTAAAAAAGGATTGCTCGATGACAATCCTACAGCTCTGAAAGCGACAGACTTGGGCTTGCGCTACTTGAATAACCTCCAAGAACATTTCTTGGAGTAAATAAAGAATAGATAGACCTACTGGTTTTCTACTTACCGCTCCAGGTTGGCGGTTTACCTTCCAAAAACGCAGCAACGCCATGATGAAAATCTGCACTGCCATAACACTCAGCAATCAGATCTGAACAATCGGGAAGATTGCTTTTCATCAAACGTGCCAGAGTCAGTTTTGAAACCTTTTGAGTGATCGGCGCCAACTTCATGAGACGCCCTGCTAAATCCAGAGATGCTTGCGTAAGCTCTTCGGGTTGATGAGTGCTCAGTAAATAGCCTTGCTGTTGCAACTCAGCTGCAGGAACCATTTCAGCCAAGAGAAGCATGCGCTTGACGATATTGACACCCAGATGAGCAACCAACCAAGCGACATTTCCAGCGGACAAGCAATTACCCAAGGTTTTGGCAATCGGAACGCCAAAGCGCGCATCGTGAGTAGCAATACGGAAATCACAGCAGCTGGCAATCGCTAAACCACCCCCTACTGCCATACCGTCAATCACTGCTATCGTTGGAATCGGCAAGGTTGCCAGCGGGCTCAAGAAGCCATCAATTCCCTCTTCATAGCGTATGCCATCGGCACCCGTTTTAAAGTCAGAAAATTGGGCAATATCACTGCCAGAAACAAAAGACTTACCACCCGCACCCCGAAAGATGGCTAAGCGAACCTGAGGGTTTTTCGCAAGATCCTGACAAATGTTCTTTAGGCTTTGATACATGCCTACCGTCATGGCATTGCGCGCTGCCACATGATCAAAAGTCACATGCGCAATGCCATCATCAATCTCACATAAGACTTGAGCAGTCATACCTAGTAATTACTCAGCCTTAATATTTAAGCTTTTAACGAGACGTTGATATTTAGCCAACTCTCCAGTTAAAAACAAGCTGAACGCCGCTGGTGTGGTCGGGCCTTCAGGTTGCAAGCCTTGAGAATCTAAAGTCTTCTTAATTTGCGGATCAGCCATCGCGGCTTTGACTGCTTGATCAATCTTATTTACGACAGCAGGATCCATTCCTTTAGGGCCCATGATGGAATACCAGTTCGTCACATCAAATCCTGCAATGCCAACTTCATTAAAGGTTGGCACGTTTGGCAGAATCGACAAACGCTTAGGCGTAGAAATCGCCAAGGCCTTGAGGCTACCATCCTTAATTTGCTGCAAGTTGGGCGGCAATGTATCAAAGTTCATCGTAATCTGCCCACCGAGCAAATCAATAATCGCCTGGCCACTCCCCTTATAAGGGACATGGTTTAAAGAGATCCCAGCGATTTTGGCAAAGAGTGCACCAGCCAAATGTTGAGTACTACCAATGCCGGAAGATCCATACGTCATTTGATCAGGGTTAGCTTTAGCCAAGGCAATCAATTGCGCTACCGAGTTCACTGGCAATGAAGCTTTCACCACCAACACATTGGGTACATAACCCAGATAAGTAATCGGCGTGAAATCCGTTGCAGCGTTATAAGGCACACTGGTCAGTACGAATGGCGCAATTGCATTTGAATTTGAATGGCCTACCAACAAGGTATAGCCATCTGGCGTTGACTTTGCAATTTGATCAGCAGCAATAGTTCCCGCAGCACCAGACTTGTTTTCCACAATCACAGTCTGCCCCAAGATCTCACCCATTTTTGGAGCAAGCGCACGCGCCACAATATCTGTTCCTCCACCAGGAGCAAACCCAACAATTAAGCGAATCGGTTTAGTGGGGTATGTCTGCTGAGCAGACACGGAAAAAGGCGTAGCACAAAGACCAAAAGCGGTTGCCAAAGCAAAGCTTCGCGCAATCCATTTGGGGGACTTAATCAACATGAAATCTCCAATACTGTTCTAGTTATATATCTATCAAGACAGCCTATTAGCTATTGCTTGATATTATGTGATTCATTCTAAACATATAAAAACAATAGAGACAATGCCGAAAACCCCTAGCACCAAACCTTTACCGCTTGCCGGAGTCCGCGTTTTAGATGTCAGCCAAGTCATGGCTGGCCCTTACTGCTGCATGCTCCTGGCCGACCTAGGGGCTGATGTGATCAAAATTGAACCTCCGGGAACGGGAGACCAAACCCGTGGCGCCATGGGATTCAAGATGAAAGGCTCAGATAGCATGGGCTTTCTGAACATGAATCGCAACAAACGCAGCGTGACCTTAAACCTGAAGAGCAAAGCTGGTAAAGAGGTCTTTTTCAAACTCGTCAAGACTGCCGACATCCTGGTCGAAAACTATCGCCCCGGTGTCATGAAAAAGCTTGGAATCGACTATCCATCTCTCAAAGCCATTAACCCAGGCTTGGTCTATGCCAGTATCTCTGGCTTTGGTCAAACTGGTCCTTGGTCTGACAGGCCTGGTTTTGATCTGATGGCACAAGCCATGTCTGGCGTCATGAGTGTGACTGGCTACCCTGATGGTCCACCAGTCAAAGCAGGTGTACCGGTTGCTGATATTGGTTGCGCTCTTTTTGCCGTGTATGGCATCCTCTCCGCCTACATTGGTAAAACGAAATCTGGCGAAGGTCAGTTTATTGATGCTTCATTATTTGATTCTGCTTTAGCATTTTCTATTTGGGACACAGCGCAGTACTGGGGCACTGGTGTTGAGCCATATAAGCTAGGTACCGCCAATCACATGAGTGCACCTTATCAAGCCATGAAAGCCTCTGATGGCTACTTTGTGATGGGCGCCACCAATCAAAAACTCTGGAAACTGTTATGCGACAACATTGCTCGCCCAGAACTCTTTGAAGATGCGCGCTTTAAGACCAATCCACTGCGCTTAGCCAATCGATTAGAGCTTGCGAGTGAACTAGAAAAAACTTTTGTTACAAAAACCAGCGAAGAATGGGTTGATCTATTGCTGGCAGAAGGTATCCCAGCAGGTCCCATCAATACCTACCCACAAGCGTTTGATAGCGAACATGGTAAACATCGCCAAATGCGCATGGAAATTGATCATCCGATCGAAGGAAAAGTGCCTAACATTGGCTTCGCAGTGAAGTTGAGTGAGACACCTCAACAAGTCAGAAAACATCCGCCTTTACTTGGTGAGCACACTAGCGAGTTATTGGCAGAACTGGGAATTTCAGGTGATGAACTAAAGGCGCTTGAAGAAGGTGGCGCCTTTCAGTCATAAGCATAGTGATCAGCCAAAAATCTCAATAGGTTCATTTGGCAAAAAGATGGTGAACTTAGCCCCACCACCAGCGGCATCTGCGTAACTGATGCGACCACCATGTCGAGTCACAATGTGCTGGCAAAGCCAAAGACCTAAGCCCATGCCTGTTTTTTTACTGCCACTCAGAAGCTCGAACAGGTGGGATTGGTGCTCAACAGAAACACCTTCGCCATTATCGGCAATGCTGAACTCAAGACCATTCGATTGAGCTTGAGTTTCAATAGTCATTTTTCGATGGGTTTGACTCGAATCTTCTAAGGCTTGAATGGCGTTATTGATCAGATTCAGAATAACCTGCTGCACTTCGCCACGATTCACATTGGCTATGACATTAGAGCCACTCTTCAGAACTATTTGAATATTTTTTGACTGAATCTCAGGCTTAGTAATCTGCAGTACTAAGTCTATGAGTTCATTCAGATCCACCCTTTCAGTATCCAACTGAGATTCAGAAAAGATGGCGCGTAAAGACTTAATAATATTGGCTGCCCGTTGGTTATCAAAAAGTAAGGTATTTAAAATATCCTTTTCTAAGTCTGGATCAATCCCACCTTCAGCTAATTTCTTTTGTAAAAATTGAATATTTAAGCTGCTTGCCCCCAAGGGCTGATTAAGCTCATGTGCGATAGATGCGGAGAGCGCTCCAGTGGCTGTCGTTTTATTGGCCTTCAATAGTGAAGCAATGAGGCCCTCTCTTTCAATCAATAAACCCCGAATTTCTTCGTTCTCAAGCCCTGCTCTAGCGCTTTCTTTTGCAATGCGCTCGGCCCAATAACCGCCAATAGCGATATAGGACAGTGCGCTCATCACCATTTGAGCAACCGTGAAGAGAATGAGAATCTGGGGGAGCTGATCAACCCGGCTAATGGAAACGCTGCTAGCAACCAGAACTAAGAAGCGCCCTAAAGCAAATAATAACTCTGCCGTTGTCGCATATTGCAAATAAGCCAACTGCTGCGAAGGGGTAGATTTTCTTTTTTTTCTGAGCTGAATAATTTGAAAAATAAAGAAGGTGATTGAAATAAAACACATGAAAGCAGTACGCATCTCAAAGCTTCCATATGCGCGCATATATTCAAAGACGAGCAGAAAAGTAATGGTCAAAGCGATAAAAAATACTTGTAAGCGCCTGCCAATAGGATGCACCAGAGATCTGCAAAATAAAAACTGCAAAGTC
>Ga0364894_10039_pt1 | contig 74095 bp, 78 predicted proteins | sample ExccelJu500001D4_FD_206942 | JGI IMG/M metagenome (GOLD analysis project Ga0364894, IMG submission 206942) | Enriched cells from Trout Bog Lake Hypolimnion, Wisconsin, USA - BchlTB.July16.5000.01.D4 | ecosystem: Environmental > Aquatic > Freshwater > Lake > Hypolimnion/Profundal zone | place: USA...
GATGACAACCTTTAGACAAGGGTGAATGAATTGACCCTGGGATTGCAAATACTTCGCGTCCCTGTTCTGCAGCAAGTCGTGCGGTCATTTGTGAACCACTTTGTACTTTGGCTTCAATCACTAAGCAGCCTAAGCCTAATCCGCTAATCAAACGATTACGTCTTAGAAAGTTTTGTGCTTTTGATGGTTCACCTAAAGCGAATTCCGACACTAATAGGCCTTGTTGAGCAATTTGGTGGGCTAAATCTCTATTTTGCGATGGATAAACAATATCTAATCCCGTGCCTACTACTGCGAGAGTGGCACCATTTGCTTTGAGCGCTCCACGGTGCGCAGCAGCATCAATTCCAAGCGCCAAGCCACTGACTATACAAAGCCCATAGCCACATAACCCTTCAGAGAACGCCTCAGCATTAGTTTCTCCTTGTAAAGATGCATTTCGACTGCCAATAATAGCGATGCTAGGTTGATTGAGTAAGGCTAAATTACCTTTAGCATAGAGTAATGGTGGTGGATCGGAAATTTCAAGTAAAGCCTTTGGGTAGGATGTGTCGGCAAGTGTAACGAGATGATTATTGCCTTGAGATAGCCAATGTATAGATTCTGCTTCAACCCTATCATCAATGCCATGCCTGATTTGATTAGCTATGGAATCGGAAACTACTGATTTTAATTGCTTTAAGCTAGCTGCATAAATGTTGTGAGGGTTGCCAAAAATTTTGAGCAACTGACAAAAGGATTGTGTGCTAAGTCCATGAGTCAGACTTAAACTAATCCATAATGCTTTTTCTGCAAGACCTTCATTGTGTAAAGAGCGCATATAGAGAGTGGTAATAAATGATGTAAAAAATTAAATTTTATTTTATCGGAGGCATAACAATTTTATGTTGATTTATTTGTTGGAAGCAACTTCTCAATTTTAAGATTCATGCAAGAATAAATGTGGGCCATTGATAAAGATTATATAGAAGTTTAGAAGCGGTCTCTTGGATTGCAAAGTATCTGAGGATCTCATATTTATTAGAATAATCTTTTTTAAACGAATTCCTTTAGTGCAAGCACCAAAGCTTAAGCAACAAAACATGAGCAGCGTTATAATGCGTTTGTACATATTTTGGTAAGCTTTACTAGGCTTTTGCTTGAAATTGTACTTATAAGCTTTAATGTTAAACCAGTTGTATAGATTTGAATTTATTAAAAGAATTAAGTTTTTATAGAAATGAAATAGAGTAAACATGGCAATTTTAAATATCCTTAATTATCCAGACCCACGCCTACATACAGTAGCTAAACCTGTGCCAGAGGTAGATTCAGCAATTCGTCAATTAATTAGCGATATGGCAGAGACTATGTATGATGCTCCAGGCATAGGTTTGGCGGCCACCCAGGTAGATGCGCATATTCAGTTGCTGATTATCGACACTAGTGAAACAAAAGATCAACTGCAGGTTTTTATTAATCCTAAAATTATTGCTCGCAGTGGCGAGCAAGACTATGAAGAAGGCTGTCTTTCTGTACCTGGCATCTATGAAACTGTAACTAGGGCGGAAAAGGTGACTGTTGAGGCACTTAACCATGATGGTAAGAAGTTTACTTTAAAAGCACATGGTTTATTAAGTGTATGTATTCAGCATGAAATAGACCATTTATTGGGCAGAGTTTTCGTTGAATATTTATCTCCGCTCAAGCGCAGTCGGATTAAAAACAAAATGTTAAAGCAGTATCGTGATAATGAACCCGGAAAATCACGTCATATCAATATTTAAGGGGTTCAGTTGAAAATTATTTTTGCTGGTACGCCAGAATTTGCAGTGCCTGCCCTAGAAGCGCTGATTGACGCTGGCTATCAAATTGTGATGGTACTTACCCAGCCAGACCGCCCCGCGGGTCGTGGTATGAGGTTAAAGGCTAGTCCAGTCAAATTGCTGGCGGAGCAACATCAGCTATCAATATTGCAACCAGCAAGTTTAAAAGATGTTCTGGTACAAAAACAAATAGCCGCAGTAAAAGCGGATGTCATGATTGTGGCTGCTTATGGGTTAATTATCCCTACCGTTATTCTAAATATGCCTCGCATGGGTTGTTACAATATTCATGCCTCTTTATTGCCGCGCTGGCGAGGTGCTGCTCCAATTCATCGCTCTATTTTGGCTGGTGATGCTGAGACAGGGGTAACTATAATGGAAGTCGTACCTGCCTTGGATGCGGGTGCAATGGTCAGTAGCGAAATCATACCGATTACTGAAACAGATACCACAAAGATTTTACATGATGCCTTAAGTGCTATTGGTGCCAAGTTGATGGTCATGGCCATAGCAACGTTAGAGCAAGCCGGTACATTGCCATCTACACCACAAGATGAAACCTTAGTAACATATGCGCATAAGTTAGAAAAAACTGAGGCTGAAATTGACTGGCAAAAAAGTGCAATTGAAATATCACGTCAAGTCCGCGCTTTTAACCCATTTCCAGTGGCACAAAGTCAACTTAACGGAGAGGTCTGTCGTATTTGGATGGCCGTTGCAGAGCATGGTCAAGCTGAGCCAGGTAGAATTTTATCGCTAGATGAGGGTATTTTAGTAGGTTGCGGTCAAGGCCTGCTTCGTATCACAATTCTTCAAGCACCTGGGGCTAAATGTCTCGATTCACAAGTTTTTGCGCAGAGTCGCAATCTAGCAATAGGTGATATGTTTACGACATCTAATCTAAGAAGTTCATAAAGTACCAAGTAGTCAACTTATCAAGTAAAATCAATACCTAACCAACAGGCATTCATTTTAAGAAAGTTCTCTTTGTATATATCCCAACAAATCGCTGCAAATGCCGTTAATCAAGTATTATCGGGTCGCAATTTAACCTTGGCACTATCAGGGGCATTGACCTTATTCCCCAATGCAACGCCACAGCAACGTGGTGCCGCGCAAGATATAAGCTATGGCACATTGCGCTTTTACGGCGAAATTGAAGCTTATCTCACGCAGTTGTTAGAAAAACAGCTCACCGATGATCGTATTCATGCATTGCTATTGGTAGCGGTTTATCAGTTATTACATGATAAAGCGGATGCATTTACCGTGGTCAATCAAGCCGTACATGCAGTAAGCGAGCTAAAAAGACCAGTAGCCAAGAGTTGGGCCAAGGGTTTAGTTAATGCAATTTTACGTAATTTTTTACGCCAAAAAGAACAGTTAGCGGGTGCTTTGCAAACTAGCGAAGTTGCGACTTACTCCTATCCACAATGGTGGATTAATAAACTTAAAACCCAATACAAAAACCACTGGCAGGGCATGTTAGAAATTGGGAATCAACATCCGCCGATGACTTTACGTATTAATACAAAAAAAATTAGCCTAGATGATTATAGGCAATTATTATCGCGCCAAGATATTGAGTCCAATACGATCGGTCCGCAGGCCTTAATCTTAAGCCGACCACTACCAGTAGAAAAAATCCCTGGTTTTACTGATGGCATTGTTTCTGTTCAAGATTACGGTGCGCAACTAGCCGCACATTTATTAGATTTAAAAGCTAATTTACGCGTCCTTGATGCATGCTGTGCCCCAGGTGGAAAAACTGGCCATATTCTCGAGTTACTAAACCTAGAAATGACTTCACTCGACAGCGATGTGGCCCGTTTACAAAGAGTTCAAAGTAATCTAGATCGCTTGCATTTACACGCTAATTTAGTGGTAGGTGATGCTGCCTCTCCTAGCTGGTGGGATGGAGTGGCCTTTGATAGAATTTTGGCAGATGTTCCTTGCACTGCGTCTGGGATTGTGCGTCGACATGTCGATATCAAGTGGTTGCGTCGTGAGGCGGATATTTCATCTTTTGCCACACAACAAGCGAAAATTCTACCGAGTTTATGGCAGATGTTGGCAAAGGGTGGTAAATTACTTTATGTAACCTGTTCAGTTTTTAATGAAGAAAATCAGGGACAAATTGATAAATTTTTACAAAATAATACCGATGCTAAACAAATACCATTTGTGCTTCCAATCGGTCACGCAGAGAGTAGCCTAGTACATATTAATGGCCAATTTATTCCTTCAATCGCACATGATGGGTTTTTCTATGCATTGTTACAAAAAGATTAAACAATTTCTTTGCACATTTTTGTTCGCATTACTTGCAACCAACGCATGTGCGGCCAATAGTAGTTTATATGTAAAAAGTGCAGAGTTAATTGCGGTTGATGAAGATTATGTTCTTAATGCAGACTTTGATATTAAGTTTAACGAAGAATTAGAACAGATGATTAATAAAGGTTTTGATGTTAATTTTTTGGTTGAATTTCAGTTAATTTCACCACGAAAATATTGGTTTGATGATGAAATTAAAACTGTTTCGCAACATGTAACTTTGAGCTATCACGCATTATCAAGACAATATTTAATAATTCGAGATGAACAGCAAAAAACTTTCGCTACTTTAGCTGAGGCGCAGCAAGAGTTATCAACTTTGAGGGATTTAAAGGTTTTACAAAAATCTGAGTTGGGTAAAAGTACGCAGTATCGAGCATTCTTATTAATGCGTTTGGACAACAAAAAACTGCCAAAATCACTACAGGTTGATGCACTCGGCACAAATGATTGGAAATTAAGTTCCCAGCGCTTTGAATGGTTACCCAATTTAGTTAAATCCGAATCAAAATAATGAAATACATTGTTTTTATTAGTGCTGCTTTAGGGGCGCTATTACTTTACCTGCTCTCCAGTGCAAGTGCTAATACTGCAGCCTCTGGAGAATACTACACCTTACTCGTCACACTCAATCTGGTATTAGCCGCCTTTCTAGTAGCATTGATTGCACTGCAGTTACTCGGCATTTATAGAAGAATTCGTCAGGGCGTGATGGGTAGTCGCTTTACTCTGCGGTTACTGACCACTTTTGCTTTGATGGCGATTATTCCTGGCTTGATTGTATATTTGGTGTCGGTCAATTTTTTAACACGTTCGATCGAGTCTTGGTTTAATGTAAAAGTGGAGGCTGCACTTGAAGGAGGCCTTAATTTAGGGCGCACTGCTTTAGATGTGATGTTGGCGGATGTTAAAGAAAAAGGTGAAAGCATGGGGACTAGCCTAGCATTTCAGCCAGCCAATATGCATTTCTCTATGCTCAATGATCTTCGCGAGAAAAGTGGTATACAAGATGCGACATTACTCACGGTACAGGGCAGGATTCTAGCGGTATCAAGTAGTGATTCGACTAGTTTCTTACCTGAACTGCCTAGCTTGAACCAGTTAAGACAAGCGCGGCAGCATATTATCGGTAGTATAGAGCCTATTGGTAAAAAGGGTCTTTATTTACGTGTTTTACTACCTGTTTCAGTGCAAGATATTGCAGGTGAAACGCATATCTTGCAACTATTACAACCAGTGCCAAAGTCGCTAGCCACCACGGCAGAGGCTGTGCAAGATGTTTATCAGGACTACCAAAAACTCTCCTATAGCCGAACTTCATTACGCCAAGTATTTACGCTAACGCTAACTTTGGTAATGATGCTTGCGATGTTAAGTGCAGTTGCTATTGCCTTTGTACTTAGTCGAAGATTATCTGCACCGCTTACTGTATTGGCTGAAGGGACTAAAGCTATTGCAAGTGGTGATTATAGTATTGTTCTACCAGAGCATGGTAAAGATGAGTTGGGAATTTTGGTGGCTTCATTTAACAGTATGACGAGACAGTTAAGCGATGCGACCAAGGCGGCAGAGGGCAGCCGAGCTCGCGTAGAGTCTGCACGCGGTTATTTAGAAACCATACTTGCCCATTTATCTTCAGGTGTAATAGCATTGAATGAGCGGGGTGAGTTGCGCACTTTTAATCAAGCTGCGGCCAGTATATTGGGTATAGATTTAGAGCGGTATGTAGGATTTTCCTTATCTGAAATTATGGCGAAGAAACCTGCTTTATCTGATTTTTTACAGGCAATAAGTGCCCATAGTCATCAAGATTTGGATCAAAAAAACAGCCATAAAAATGTTCAGAAAGACGAAGCCCAAACACAAATAGAATTAGCAAATGCCCAAGGGAAACAGATTTTAACACTCCGTGGCACATTGTTGCCAGATGGTGGTTATGTGGCGGTATTTGACGATGCCACAATCATGGTGCAGGCACAACGCGATGCTGCTTGGGGTGAGGTGGCTAGGCGGTTGGCGCATGAAATTAAAAATCCTTTAACGCCTATACAGTTATCTGCAGAACGTATTGCGCATAAGTTGTTAGGGAAATTAGAGGCGACTGATGCGGAAATATTAAAACGTTCTACCGAAACCATTGTCAACCAAGTAGATGCTTTGAAGCGCATGGTCAACGAATTTAGTGAGTACGCTAGGTCTCCTGCGCCAAAATTGGAGCACCTAGACTTAAATGCACTTATCCATGAAGTTGTAACGCTTTATGATTTACCAGGAATTAAGCTAGATTTATCGTTATCAAAAAACCCCAGCAGCATCAAAGGCGATAGCACTATGTTGCGCCAAGTTATCCATAATTTACTGCAAAATGCGCAAGATGCTCTTGCGCATCATGCGAAACCGATGATCACTATACGAACAGAAGCCATTAAAAATATGTTGGTATTAACGGTTCAAGACAATGGTGCTGGATTCCCAGCGGAGATGATGCAGCATATCTTTGAGCCCTACATCACTACCAAACCTCATGGTACTGGTCTTGGCTTAGCGATTGTTAAGAAAATTATTGAAGAACATAGGGGCAGCATTAAAATTGAAAATGCTGCTAATTTGGTAAATGAGAGTAAGGGTGCTATCGTAACTATTAGTATTCCATTAACCTCACCCAGTTCACTTTAACTGCAATAACAGATTGAGTATTTAAAGATAAAACACATGGCATCAAAACGTATATTAGTAGTCGATGACGAGATAGGCATACGAGAGCTATTACGCGATATTTTGCAAGACGAAGGCTACCAAGTAGAACTGGCGGAGAATGCCGCTGCGGCACGTGCAGCACGCCTGCATGAAAGACCAGATATCGTATTGTTGGATATTTGGATGCCAGATTGCGATGGTATTACGCTATTAAAGGAATGGGGTAGCGGTGGCTTGCTGACAATGCCGGTGATTATGATGTCTGGTCATGGCACGATTGACACTGCGGTCGAAGCGACTCGCATTGGTGCTTTTGATTTTTTAGAAAAGCCTATCGCATTACAGAAACTTTTAAAGACGGTCGGTGAAGCTTTAAAGCATAGTGAGCACTTACCTAAGTCAGAGATGAATTTAGCTAATTTGGGAAAAAGTCCAATTGTAGTGGCACTAAAAGATCGTTTAGATAAGATAGCTGCCACTACCAGCCCTAGGTCGTTATTGCTTATTGGACCCAAAGGATGTGGGGCAGAGTTGTGTGCACGCTTCTTGCAAAAAGCGAATACACCATGGCTTAAATTAACTGAGTTCAATCAGTTGGCCACAGCTCCTTTAGATATTTTAGAGACTATACGAGATGGTTTACTCTACGTCAGTGAGCTCACTGAGCTTAATAAAACTGAGCAAAAGGGCCTATTATTGCTGATTGCGAAAGCTGATAAGTACAATGTGCGAGTAGTTTGTAGCACTAGTGAGAATCTACCCAAGCTTCAAACTGACGGTCTATTCGATCATAATTTATTGCAGGTGCTGTCAGCAGTATCTTTACGTGTGCCTGCACTTGATGAACATAAAGAGGATATACCAGACTTAGCTAATGCTATTGCTAGCTTACAGTTTGAACTTTCAGATATCGAGTATCGTGAGTTTGATATTGCCGCCTTAAATAGTTTACGTAATGCTGACTGGCCTGGTGGATTGGCTCAACTTGATGCTGTCATCCATAATTTGTTACAAACTAGCTTAGGTAAGAAAATCAGCTTAGAAGATGTACATCGTGTATTGCATCAATTTGATCATGCAAAGCTATGGGAAAGTGGTAGTGAGGACAGGAGGGTTGTTAAACCTAAAAACGAAGGCATGGCCATCATTGGATCTAATTTAAATAAACCTTTACGCGAAGCGCGAGATGAGTTTGAGAGGTATTATTTCGAATATCATATGCAAGCGGCCATGCACAATATGAGCAAGTTAGCAGAAATTGCAGGTCTTGAACGCACCCATTTATACCGTAAGCTAAAACAGTTAGGGATTAAAATTAAAGCTTAAGCAGATTAGCGCTTAGGTTATCTCTAGAACTACGGGTGTGTGATCAGAAGGTCGCTCTAGCTTTCGTGGAGCCTTATCTATTGAGGCGGTGACACATTCTATTTTTAGGGCATTGCTGACTAAGATATGATCAATCCTCATACCAAAATTACGCCTAAATCCCATCATCCGGTAATCCCACCAGCTAAAGCTTTTTTCTGGTTGGTCAAATAAGCGGAAACTGTCATGCAAGCCAAGGTCTAGCATACTTTGAAAAGCTTCACGTTCAGCAGGGCTAACCAAGATTTGTCCCATCCAGCTGGCAGGGTCATGACAATCACGGTCTTCTGGTGCAATATTGAAATCACCTAACAACATAAGTTTGGGGTGTGTCACTAATTCAGTTTTTAGCCAAGTTGTTAGTGAAGCAAGCCAGCGCATTTTGTATTGATATTTCTCAGAATCAACGGATTGCCCATTGGGGATATAGATACAAACAACACGAATGTCATTAATATCTGCGGCAAGCACTCGTTGCTGATCATCTGAAAAATTGGGGATATTACGTTGAATATTGGTAATAGGATGGCGGCTTAGAATGGCAACGCCATTATAGGTTTTTTGCCCAATGTGAATTGCTTCATATCCAGCATCTCTCAATGCCTGGTAGGGAAATTTTATGTCTTCTTGTTTGGTCTCTTGTAAACACAACACATCAGGTTGTGCATCGTTTAGCCAATCTAGAACGTGTGGCAATCGAACATTTAATGAGTTGACATTCCAAGTTGCAAATTTCATAGCGCTTTGTTTAAAAAAGAAAGGTTGAACAAAAGAATCTTTAAGTAATTTTCTATCAATGTAGCTAGGTTTAAATCCTCATAAATCCCAAACAAATTAACCTAAAGATCTGTGTGCTTATGCCACAGCGTAGCTTCACCGAGTATGAGAAAGTTAAAGGTAGCAATAGCCACATAACAAAAAGAAACGGCTGCAAACAAGTCACTAGCGGATAAGTTGTTGACCAAACTATGAATCAGTCCGATCAACATAAATAGGGTGGTGCAAACCGTTAGAATATTAGTAAAAGTTTTTAACAATTTTTTCACAACAATCTAACTCATGCCGCTATGGCGGAGCAGTGCATCTATGTTGGGCTCTCGTCCACGGAATGCCGTAAATGATTCAAGAGCCGAGCGTGAACCGCCGCGTGCCAAAATCTCTTGCCAATAACGTTGACCAGTTTCTCTTGACAGTATGCCATCTTCTTCAAACATACTGTAAGCATCAGCAGATAATACCTCTGCCCATTTGTAACTATAGTAACCAGCAGCATAACCACCAGCAAAAATATGGGTGAAATTATTTGGGAAACGATTCCATTTCGGTGGTCGCACTACCGCAACCTCATCACGAACTGCTTCAATTAGATCTAATGCTGTTTTGTTGCCATAAGGATTAAATTCACTATGTAAGCGTATATCAAATAATGAGAACTCAATCTGGCGCATGGTTTGCATTCCAGCCTGGAAGTTTTTCGCCGCTACCATTTTATCAAATAGGGCGCGTGGCAATTGTGCACCAGTATCAACGTGAGCTGTCATGTGACGCAATACATCCCATTCCCAACAGAAGTTTTCCATAAACTGACTAGGTAACTCTACTGCATCCCACTCGACTCCTTTAATTCCTGACACGCTGTAATCATCGACTTGTGTAAGCATATGATGCAATCCGTGTCCAAATTCATGGAACATGGTTAATACCTCATCATGTGTAAATAACGCTGGCTTGCCACCAACGGGAGCAGAGAAGTTACAAGTTAGAAATGCTACCGGTATAGTGACTTGATTGGCTATTTTACGGCGGGTAATGGCTTCATCCATCCATGCACCACCGCGTTTATTATTTCTAGCATATAAGTCTAAATAGAACTGACCAATCAAATTGTTGGTTTGGTCTTTGATATCATAAAAGCTTGCTGTCTCATGCCACAACGAGGTTTGAGACTGTGTAACCTGGATACCAAAAATAGACTCGACTACTTTAAATAAACCAGCTAATACTTTGGCTTCTGGAAAATATTGCTTTACCTCAAGATCTGAAAAAGCATACTTATCTTCACGTAACTTTTCCGAGACATAGGCAACATCCCATGCTTGCATGTTGTTGATATTAAGCTTGCTAGCGTACTCTTCTAGCTCTATTTTGTCCTTAAGGGCATAAGGTTTGGCTTTTACCGCTAAGTCTTTTAAGAACTCACACACATGTTGAGGAGATTCTGCCATTTTGGTGGCCAGCGATAACTCTGCATAATTAGAAAATCCGAGAAGTTTAGACGCTTCTAGACGTAGTTGAAGAATTTCTTTAATTAACGGCGTATTATCCCATTCGGGCTTACCAAATTCTGAAGCACGGGTAGCATAGGCACGATAAAGTGTCTCGCGTAACTCTGGGTTTTCTCCATATTGCAATACTGGGAAATATGACGGTGAGTGAAGCGTGAATTTCCATCCAGTCTTATTCTCTGCGAGTGCTGCTTCCTTAGCAGTTTGCAATACATCATCAGGAATGCCTGCGAGGGTGTTTTCATCTTCTACAAAAAGCGCATATTCATTCGTATTATCTAGAACATTCTCCTCGAATTTGGCGGAAAGTTTGGATAACTGTTCTTGAATTTCTTTAAACCGAACTTTATGATCAGGTGCTAATTCAGCACCACCTAAGCGAAAATCACGTAGTTCATTTTCTATAATTTTTTTCTTTGTAGGGCTGAGTGTCTCAAATACATTACTTTTACGTAAACTACGAAATTTTGCATATAGTCGTTCGTCTTGACCTAGGTCAGCATAGAAATCAGTTAGTTTAGACAGATTGTCATTATAGGCGGTACGTAAATCTGGACTATTAACTACTGCATTCATGTGGCCAACTTGTGACCAAGTGCGCGCAATTTTCTCTTCCATATCTTCCAGCTTAGCCGCAAAATTTTCCCAAGTGACCTTCTCATCATTGTTTTGACTAAGTAATTCAACTGTAGCTCTGGCTTCATTGAGTAAATGATCAATGGCTGGTGACACGTGTTCAGCTTTCACCAGTTCAAACTTAGGCAATCCTCCGAAATGTAGAAGTGGATTATTTTTTAATGTATGGATAGTCAATGCGGTAAATCCTTTTTCTAATGTGGGTATAGCACCATGCAAATTAATTAATCAAACGTAAACTGAAAGGATAGCAATAGACTTGCCCCTTGCTAGTGGATATTGCGGCAATTATGCAGAAAACAATATTAAGTAACCAAATTACGGGAATAAGCAAGAATCCAATCAACACCCAAATTAATACGCCAGCAACTAAATGTCCGATCAAAACTGTAATTTGAAAGTTCAATGCTTCTTTAGCTTGGGTCGCAATATAAATGCTATCTTCTTTTTTGAGCATCCAAACGATTAATGCTGGAATAAAAGAAAATAAGATGCCACCAAGGTGGGTGATTGTAGAAATGTTTCTCTCATCACTAGTAGGATTGCCTGGGATAGTTAAAGTTTCGTCCTTAATCATGACCGTTCCTTTTAGTGAGTTAATGCAGATTAAACTTAGCAACCATAGGCTCTATTTTATCAATGTCAGTAAGCGCTAACACTTTACGCGCATTGCTGTTTAGAACGCTTAGCTGGCTATGAAGTATCTGTTGTTTTACATTTAACACATGGGACGGATGCATAGACAGTTGGCGTAATCCCATTCCAATTAGGAGTTTGGTGAATTTAGCATCCCCCGCCATTTCTCCACATACCGACACTGACTTGCCTAACTTAGCGGCAGCTTTAATGGTCATAGAAAGTAGCTTTAACACTGATGGATGAAGCGGGTTATAGAGGTGGGCAACACTGTCGTCCGTGCGGTCAATGGCTAAGGTGTATTGGATCAAATCATTGGTCCCTATAGACAAGAAATCTAATTCTTTAGCGAAAGCTTCTGCATTGATGGCTGCTGCTGGCACTTCGATCATTCCACCTAGTGCGATATTTTCATTAAAACCGATACTGTCTTTGCGCAAGCTTTGCTTGGCACGTTCCAGCAGAAGCTTAGTTTGACGCAACTCTCCAAGCGTAGAAAGCATGGGGATTAATATTTTGATGTTGCCAAAGTGAGAGGCGCGCAGTAAGGCTCTCAGTTGTGTATGAAATATTTTAGGTTCAGATAAACATAGACGGATTGCGCGCAAACCGAGAGCGGGGTTGGCGCAATTGATGATAGTGTCAGAATTCATTTGCTTATCAGCACCTAAATCTAAGGTACGAATAACTACTACGGCACCTTTCATCGCTTCAGCTACAGTTTTATAAGCAATAAATTGCTCTTCTTCATCTGGCATATCGCGACGATTCATAAACAAGAATTCGGTACGATATAAGCCTATTCCGACAGCACCAGATGATCTGGCTGCCGTAACATCTTCAGGAACTTCAATATTGGCAAATAACTCAATCTGGGTGCCATCCATAGTTACCGCTTTGGTTGACTTGATGCGCTGTAGCTTTTGCTGTTCAAGTTCCCATTGCTCTTGCCGAAGCTTGTATTCGGCGAGTATTTCTTTTGATGGGTTAACAATGACCACACCCAAGCTGCCGTCAACAATAATCAGTTCACCATCATTGATTAAATCACGAGCGCGCTGCAGAGCAACAATAGAAGGGATGCTGAGACTACGTGCTAATATGGCAGTGTGTGATGTTACACCACCAACATCTGTAATGAAGGCAGCAAATTGGTGCTGCTTAAATTGTATGGCATCAGCAGGTGATATATCATGTGCGACCAGAATCAATTTACGTTCAGTATTAATGACACTGATTTGCTGAACGCTGCTAAGTCGACTGGCATGCCCCAGTAATACTTTAATTACACGCTCTACCACTTGAATCACATCTTGCTTACGTTCACGGAGATACTCATCTTCAATCTGATCAAACTGCTCAACAATGTCATCCATCTGCAATTTAATTGCCCATTCTGCGTTACATTGCTCCTTTCGAATGATATCTTTTGGGGCTTCAGAAAGAGAGCGATCAGCTAGCATCATCAAATGCGTGCCAATAAATGCACTTAATTCAGCGGGGGCATTGCTTCGTAAACCAAGCTTAATTTGTTCTAGATCATGTTGAACCGAAATGATTGCATCACTAAAACGTTGGATTTCACTCTCAATTAAATGATTTGGCAATTGGTAATGTACGACCTCTAGCAACGCATTGGAAACGAGATGAGCCTGTCCGATGGCAATGCCACTGGAAACTCCTACACCATGAATGCTGAAGCTAGTCATTATGAAATGCAATTAAGACTGACATTGTATTACTCACCTTCACCAAAATAATTATTGATTAGCTCGGTTATCGCTTTCATAGCTAACACCTCATCTTCGCCATTGGCTTCAAGGTTCACGATAGAGCCTTTGGCTGCGGCCAGCATCATTACCCCCATAATACTTTTAGCATTGACACGGCGGCCATTGCGTTCCAACCAAATTTCACTGTTAAAGCAACTAGCTGTCTGTGTGAGTTTGGTTGAAGCGCGAGCATGCAAGCCTAATTTGTTGATAATTTCTAGTTGAATGCTAATCATATTATTGTAAGCCTGTTTTTTCGTTTAAGTTGGCATTGGATCTAAGATCAAGGTTAGTCATAGCGTTCACAACTTTCTTGAGTGAAATGCACCACCCCCTCACGGCCGCCACTAACTGCTTTATCAATCAGCGTTTTTAGTGGTTCATCTTGATAAGTGATGGTTCGGATAAGCATGGGAAGATTAATGCCAGCAACACCTTCCACTGAACCGGGTTGTAATAACTTTCCAACTATATTACATGGGGTTGCGCCATAGATATCGGATAGCACTAATACGCCACTGCCTGTGTTAAGTTCCAGAACCTTGGCTAAAGCCTTAGGTAGTATTGATGCTGGGTCATCATTACTACTTATATTTAGGCAAGCCATTTGCTGTGGTTTTTTCCCAACCACATGTTGGGCACATTCAAGCAAACTTTCACCTAAATTCCCATGAGCGATAATTAAAATACCTATCATTTTATTCTCAACTTTAAAAAGTTATTCCAAAACTTATTTCAATTCTCGGTGCCGCGTCAGAACTCTTTGGTGCGACTTAAAGTGTCTACTTAATTGTTCAACAAAGAACACGGATCGATGCTGGCCGCCAGTGCAACCTATGGCAACATTAAGATAACTTCGGTTGTCTGTTATAAAGCATGGCAACCATTTTTCTATGTAAACACGGATGTCTTGCAACATTTCAAGCACATTACTTTGCTTATTTAAAAAATCTTTAACCAAAACATCCTGTCCAGTGAGGTCTCGCATTTCTTTATCATAATGGGGGTTGGGCAGGCAACGTACATCAAACACGAAGTCTGCATCAAGTGGAATACCATGCTTAAAGCCAAATGAGGTAAAAAGTACCGTTAAGCCCTTATGTTCAGTAGAGACGATGTCCTTAACCCAGCTTCGTAACGTGTTGGCACTAAGGTTGCTGGTATCAATTATGTGACCAAGTTGGCCTAAATCTCCAAGCAACTCTCGTTCAAAAGCAATGCTTTCTGCGAGGGTTGCAGTGTCTTTACTTAATGGATGTTTACGCCGTGTTTCGCTAAATCTTTTCACTAGGGTTTCGACATTTGATTCTAAGTAAAGAACTTGGGTGTTGATGTTTTGTGCTTTGAGTTGATCAATATGTGCGGGTAAGGTTTCGATAGCAGCGCTCCGACTATCGATGCTGATTGCTACACGGTCGTCATTAATATCATTAAATTTAGTTGAAGTAAGTTTAGTGGACTGTAAATGCTCTGCAATACTTGGAAGCATGGTCGCAGGTAAATTGTCTATGCAATAGTACCCACTGTCTTCAAGTGCTCTCAGTACTATACTCTTGCCTGATCCGGACAGTCCGGTAACGATAATAAGCTGTTTCATATTGATTTAACAATCTATGGAATGCATTCCTAATGGCAATCTAAATTATTTACTTGGTTTAGATTTTTTCATCTCACGATGTTGACGCTGAGTAAACTGCTTGGTACCGTTGATTCCTCGTAATAGTAGCATGTGGTTGCGTATAGCAACCTCAACCAGTACTGCAATATTTCTACCAGCGGCAATCGGAATGTGTACCATAGGAATTTTAACCCCAAGCACCTGTTCATTTTGTATTTTGCTACTGAGTCGATCCAATAGCTGAGGGGCTTGTTTATCTGCCATTTCTAAATGAATAATCAGATCTAGGGGTTTAGTTGGTTTAACAGAATTGTCGCCAAATAGTGCACGTATATTCAAAATTCCTAAGCCACGTACCTCTAAAAAATCTTGTAATAAAGGTGGGCAACGTCCTTCAATACGTTCTGGAGAAACACGATAAAAATCGACTATATCATCAGATATTAGTCGATGCCCACGGGAGATAAGTTCTAAGGCGAGTTCACTTTTTCCGATGGCAGGATCGCCCTTAATCAGCGCACCGAAACCTTGCACCTCCATAAAAACGCCGTGAAGGCTTACAGAATCTGCTACTGCTTGCGCTAAAAAATGGCTCAAAATATCCATTAGGATAGGGCTCTGTAACGCGGAGGTAAAGAGGGGGGTGTTATGATTATCAGCCGCTGCAATTAAAGTATCTGGAACTTTTTCACCATTTGCTACAATCACGGCAGCTAAGTCTGTTGAATATAAATTAGCAATTGATTGTTCGGCTTCTAAAGGTGGCAGACTTCTTAAATAGTCCATCTCGGCACAGCCAAGCACTTGAACGCGATTGGGATGTACAAAATTAAGATGGCCAATAAGCGCCAACGATGGTTTGGTGACAGCTACACTAGTGAGGGATTTAGACCCACCGCTCGCTCCAGCTACCCAGTTCAATTTAAGCTTGCGGCGGGTTTGTTTGAATAGCTCAGCTACATTAATTTGAGCCATAAGTGTTTACGAAAATGAAGAGTTTATTCTTCAACAGCCTGGTGCTTAACTGCACCATTTGTTTTGTGATGATCGCTGTTTTTTTCTTTATGTTTAACTACCTGTCGATCAAGTTTATCGGTCAACATATCTATTGCGCTATACATATTTTCATCACTGCAAGCAGCATGTAAATCATTACCAGGAACATGCAACGTGGCCTCTACTTTTTGGGCAAGCTTCTCAACACTTAATGTCACTTTAACATCTATGACATGGTCGAAGTGGTTACTAATGCGGGTTAGTTTGCTTGTGACATAATCTCGTAATGCTGGGGTTACTTCTAAATGTAGACCAGTTAATTGTAAATTCATGACTCACTCCTTTTAAAATATCCTTCAAGTTTTGAAAACATCAAACTTCCAATTTGGAGTAGCTTGCAGAAAACCCTGCATCAATTAAAAAAATTTTTGTACTTCAAAACTTGCAGAACAATTTCAGTTTACTACTTTAACTTGCGTCTGTGCTAGTGCTGATAACAATTTTATAATGACTTTCTTAAATTGGCTGCACCAATATTTAATGACTCCCTATATTTTGCGATTGTGCGTCGCGCAACCACTATGCCTTGTTTTGCTAAAAGTTCGGTAATTTGGTTGTCAGAGAGAGGCTTTCTTGGATTTTCTTGTTCGATCAGTTGGTTAATTAATGCACGAATAGCGGTGGCTGAACAGGTACCTCCACTATCAGTAGCTACCGAGCTTCCAAAGAAATATTTAAGCTCAAAAATTCCACGCGGTGTCAGCATATATTTATTGGTGGTTACACGCGAAATGGTCGACTCATGTAAGCCTAATTCATCTGCTATTTCACGTAATACTAAAGGCCGCATAGCGACTTCACCATACTCCAGAAAATTACGTTGGCGTTCAACAATGGCTTTTGAGACACGTAAAATAGTTGAAAATCGTTGCTGGATATTTTTAATCATCCACTTAGCTTCCTGCATCTGGCTTTGCAAATACTGGCTTGAGCCATCACGGTTTCGTTTTATTATATTGGCGTAAAGTTGGTTGATTTTAAGCTTTGGAATTACACCGTCGTTTAAACTAGCAATCCAAATGCCCTTTACTTTCTTTACGATCACTTCATGTTGGATGAAGTGTTGTGATCCTATAAAGCTGAATGCACTTCCAGGTCTTGGATTGAGGCTGGTAATCAGTTTCTGTAACTGCTTTAACGTAGCTTCATCGCAGCCTAGCTCCTTTCGCAGCTTTGTAAAGTCTCTAGCGCCCAGAGCAGGCAAATGTCTTTTGGCTACTTCTATTGCCAAGGCTAGGCAGGGCGTAGTGCTAGGTAATAACTCTAGTTGTAATGATAGACACTCACTTAAATTGCGTGCTCCTACACCTATCGGATCTAAATGTTGAATATGACGAAGTGCCGTCTGTAGTTCTAGTACCTCTAGTTCCAGTTCTAGGGGCATTTGTTTCAAAATATTTTCTATGGATTCTTCTAAGTAGCCATCTTCATTAATGCTATCTACAAGCAATAACACCAGTGTTTGGTCACGCTCTGACAATGGCATTAACTTAAGTTGGGATAGCAAGTGCTGACGCAGACTTGTTGGCAATGTTTCTTGCTGCTTGAAGTCGCTGTCATCATCTGGTGGCGTACTATTTTCATCCCAGCGACTGCCATTAGAAAACTCATCAAACTCATCATTAAACTCAGTGGCATATTCTGTGTTGGTTGGAATTACATCCAACTCTGAGACTTCATTTGGCTGTTTAGCCTCTTCACCTTTATTAGTATCTAGATAAGTTTCAGAAGTGTCAGGATTAAAGCTATCTGTGTTGGATTCTTGTAAAGTTTGTAAGCTTGCAGTTTCCTCAGTTGCACTTTCTGTCGCGTTGCCATATTCATCTACACCCGACTCATCCCGCTCAAGTAAAGGATTAGATTGCATTAGCAAATCAATTTCTTGATTAAGATCTAAGCTAGATAATTGTAATAGTCTAATCGCTTGTTGTAATTGGGGTGTTAATGATAAATTTTGTGAGAATTTAAGTTGAAAACCCTGCTTCATAGACGGAAATTTTTTCCTAAATAAACGTCACGTACGTTTTCATTTTCTACAATTTCACTTGGTATGCCGGAGGCAAACACATGACCTTGATTGACGATATATGCGCGGTCACAAATACCTAAAGTTTCACGTACATTGTGATCGGTAATCAGCACACCAATATTGCGTGCGGTTAAAAAGCGAATAATCTTTTGAATATCTATTACTGCAATCGGATCAATCCCTGCGAATGGTTCATCAAGCAGAATAAAGCTAGGGTTTGATGCTAAGCAACGAGCAATTTCAACCCGGCGCCGCTCCCCACCAGATAAACTAATCGCTTGGTTATCGCGAATATGACTAATATGAAGCTCTTCAAGCAAGGAGTCTAATTTCTCATCCTTTGCTTCTTCAGTCATGTCTTGAAGCTCAAGCACTGCCATAACATTCTCAGCAACTGTCATCTTACGAAATATTGAAGGTTCTTGTGGCAAATAAGACAACCCCATACGCGCTCGCATATGGATAGGCATATGGCTTAAGTCTTTTCCATCTAGAGAAATACTGCCAGCATCTAAGGGGACCAAGCCTACTATCATATAAAAGCTAGTAGTTTTACCTGCGCCATTCGGGCCAAGCAATCCTACTACTTCGCCACTTTTGAGGCGCAAAGAAATATCCTGAACCACCGTGCGGGCTTTGTATGATTTTCGTAAATTTTCTACAATGAGTTCACTCATGGTGATTGACTTTTAAAAAGTTGCTACTGAGTTATGGAAAAGTTGTTTAACTATTTTGATTATTTATTAGAGTCTAAACTTCGGCTAAAGGCAGTTTCTTTAATGCCTGTGCGCTTAATATTGAGCTCTGACTCAGGTTTATTAATATTTGGCTTTTTATGGTCAGCATCATTTTGACTTCAATTAGTTGCTTTTGTGTTGTCGGAGCTAGGATTGATCGGTGTTATATTCTTAGGTTGGATAATGGCTCGAACCCTGCCATTAGGCGTGCCTGGCGTAGCAGACTTTGGCCCACCACTCATTACTTCAGAATATTCCGCATTGGCGTCATACATAATGTAATCGCCATGCACAATATCTTCGCCACGCTTCACCCATGCTTTAGTATAAAGTTGAATCTTATCCATGCGCGCATCATATTCTATATGTTGTGCACTGCCATCAATATACTCATTTTTACCTTCTCGTTTTTGCCTGAATGTAGTTGGATTTCCAAAAGAAGTACTGTGTTGGAAGCCTTCTTGATCTTCGCGAACTATAAGCTTGTCTGCATGAATGATAATGGTGCCCTTAGTCAAAATCACGTTACCTAAATAAGTGCTGATGTGTTTTGCATCATCATTTTTAACGCTATCTGCCTCTAAATCAATGGGCTTGTCCCGATCAGCTGCCTCAGCGAAAGCATGGGAAGAGTAGCCTAATATTATCCAGCTCATAATGATTAAACTATAACTTAGTAAAGGTCTTAATGTATGCTTAGTCATAACGTCTCCGAATGCGCGCATTGTTGGTATTTAAAATGGTTGGCCGTTTGACGGCAGTTTGTTTGGTTTTTGTGCTCATCGAAACTGTAGGTAGCCTTTTTTTATCCCGGACTTGCGGAGGTTTTTCATAATGAGCACGCACGTTATGAAGCAAGGTGACAGTGCCCAACTTTTTTTCATAGATCAAGCCGGTGCCATAAATAACCGTTTTAGGTGCCTGCCGAATAATCACCGGACTTTCTGTACGCACCAAATCTTCATTAGGAAAAATAGTTAGATGTTCAGTTTCTAAAGAGCTTTCTTGTTTATCCTCAAAAGCTGGCCTCGTGACTTTAACTTTGCCAAATAGCTCCACTTTATCACCTTTGGATGAAACCATTCCGCGTAACCCTTGGATTTGAGTGTCTGCTTTGCCGATAGTAAATTGGGTGTAATACGGACGTTGTAAATACGTAGTGTCATCGTCAGGAAAGTGACGCATTTCTAAGGCTGATAATTTATAATGTAGATCACCGTGAATGTCAATTTGTGTAGTCAAAAAGTTACTCATTATATAATCTGGGTCATGACGATTGCTACCATCAGTCTTAGGCGCCAAAGGTTGAACTGTTTTGTTAATCCAAAATGTTAACAATGCTAGGATGGATAGCAAAAGTAATGGAAATAGAAGCGCTGAACGTGCTGACGTTTTCATTTTTCAATTTTTATCTTAGAGGTCAATACGTCAGCCATTACTTTAATTTGCAATATGCGCTTGAGTTAAAAATTGCAACATTTGCCCATCAAATGTACCTTGTGCCTGCATAATGAGTTCACATACTTCGCGCACTGCACCATAACCTGCAGATTTATTAGTCACATAATGCGCATGTTTCAACACTAGTGAGGCAGAGGAAGGAACTGCAATTGCCAATCCGCTAATTAGCATTGGTGGCAAGTCGACTACATCATCACCCATAAATGCACATTGTTCTGCCTGCAAGCCACAAGATTTAATAAGGTCATTAAAGGCCTCAAGTTTATCTTCTGCCCCTTGGTAAAAATGTGCAACACCTGTGCTTTCAGCGCGCTTTTTAACCACATTAGAAGTGCGTCCAGTAATAATAGCTAAATCGACTCCACTCGCTTTGAGTAACTTCATCCCTAATCCGTCATGTGCGTGAAAGGTTTTATATTCCTGACCGTCATCACCTATAGTGAGGCCACCGTCTGTCATGACCCCATCTACATCAAGGACAAGTAACTTAATTTTTTTAAAGCGTTGCAGTAATGTAGCATTAAGATTTAAAGTGGTCATTGCGACTTAAACTACCTTGGCTAATAAAAGATCGTGCATATTTAAGGCGCCAACTAAAACGCCGCTATCGTTGGTTACTAACAATGCGCTAATTTTGCGCTGCTCCATAATTTCAACCGCCACAATTGCCAGCTGATCTTGATTAATGGTGAATGGGTTGGTGTGCATTACGTCTGCCACACAGGAACTTGCCACGTTCACATTTTTTTCAAATGCACGGCGTAAATCACCGTCAGTAAAAATGCCTATTGGTTTATTATTCTCATCAACAATGGCTGTCAAGCCAAGCCCTTTGTTTGACATTTCAACAAGCCCTTGCGCTAGTGGGGCATCAGCCAGTACTTTTGGAATCTTGTTTCCGCTGCGCATTAAGTCGTTGACGTGGATCAAAAGCCGCCTTCCTAGGCTACCGCCTGGATGTGAGCGAGCAAAATCTTCAGCAGTAAACTCACGTTGATCTAATACACACAAAGCTAGCGCATCCCCTAGTGCCAACGCGACAGTCGTACTTGAGGTGGGAGCTAAGCCTAATGGGCATGCTTCTTTACTGACATGCGCGCTTAAATGAATATCGGCCGCTTGAGCTAAGGAGGAATTTTCGTTTCCAGTAATAGCAATAATGCGGGCACCCAATCGCTTTAGTGGAGGCACAATAGCCAAAACTTCATCGCTTTCACCAGAGTTAGAGAGAGCAATCACAATATCGCCCAAAGTAATCATTCCTAAATCACCGTGGCTAGCTTCAGCAGGGTGCATGAAAAATGCTGGCGTGCCCGTGCTAGCGAGCGTAGAGGCAATTTTTCCACCGATATGACCAGATTTTCCCATACCGCTCACAACAACACGACCTTTGCATTGCAGGATAAGAGCAACTGCAGCAATGAAGCGTTCATCAAGGCGCAAAGCAAGCGCATCAATTTCTCTGGATTCTAACAGGAGAATATCTCGTGCTAAGTCCAACGTCTTTTTTGACTCTGCTTGTAAGTTGACTGCAAGTTGGGCATTTTTTATTAGAGATGACATTACGTTAAATTTGCTCTTTTAATTTGTCATTAATTGGAGTTAGTATAAAAGGGAACGCTGTTCTTATAAAGCCTAAAGTGTGACTAATCTGCAGATTTCGCATATAAAGGTTAAAAATATATAGGTTTAGGCATAGATATTGCTATTGGCGTCTTTGATGCTGCTATCAATTTCATTGATTTTATTGGAAATTAGATAAAAAATATTTTTTTATTATGTAGCTGATGTGAAACAATAGAGAACAACCAAAATAATAGTCTGATCCAAAAATGACGTTTCAAACACTACCCTTAATCTTGATTCTTCTTGTGAGTTCTGTGCTTGCTGTAGCAATGTTCCGAGCATTTCGCCTGCCGGCTATGCTTGCTTATTTTTTGGTAGGGGTAGCGTTAGGCCCATACACTTTTGGACTGTTGCCTGACACCAATGCTAATCGTGAGTTTGCTGAATTTGGCATCGTATTTCTAATGTTTAGTATAGGCCTTGAATTTAGCTTGCCACAGCTCTACGCCATGCGTAAAAAAGTACTTGGTTTAGGTGGTGCTCAGGTCGTTGTTTCCTTAACGATTTCAATGATTGTGGCAAAATTAGCAGGCCTAGATTGGCCTGCCGCATTTGTCATTGGTTCTGCATTGACCATGTCATCAACAGCTATTGTATCTAAGATTTTGGCTGAGCGTGTAGATCTCAATTCCCGCCACGGCCGATTAAGTATTGGCGTCCTGTTATTTCAGGATATTGCAGTAGTGCCGGTCTTGGTCTTAATTCCTGCCCTAGGAATGACGAATCACAATTTGATGGATGTGCTGGGACTGGCTATGCTTAAAGCAGTTGCTATGCTGTTATTTTTATTTACCATCGGTAAGTGGTTGATTAATCCTTGGTTTAATCTTTTGGCAAGTCAGCGCTCGCGCGAGTTGTTCGTGATGAATGTGCTAATGGTAACTTTACTGTTGGCCTACGCTACAAAGTTGGCAGGTCTATCTTACGCACTAGGTGCATTTATTGCAGGAATGTTAATTTCAGAAACTAAGTATCGCTATCAGGTGGAGTCGGATATATCACCATTCCGCGATATTCTGCTTGGCTTATTCTTTATTAGTGTAGGTATGCTACTTAATTTGCAAGAAATTTTCCTCAACATAGGCTTGGTGTTAATAATATTAGTTGGCTTTATGTTGTTAAAAGCTACTGTTGTGGGTTTGGTAGTTAGGCTGGTGAAATACGAAGCTGGGGTAGCGATTCGCACAGGACTAATATTAGCGCAGGCAGGTGAGTTTAGTTTTGTGATTTTGGCGCTGGGTGTAGAGCAAAAATTAATCAGTGGGCAAGCACTCCAGTTGATATTGGCAGCATCCTTGCTTTCTATGGTTATTGCACCATTTTTGATTCAATACAATGGCCGGATTGCACGTCGTTTAGTCAGAAGTTACAGTCGAAATAGTGGCCAAGTAGTTCAAGATATTGATGACGTTGGTAAGCACTTACATAACCATGTAATTATTTGTGGGTATGGTCGGAGTGGCCAGTATCTAGGTAGATTTCTAAAAGAAGAAAACATTCCATTTATTGCTTTGGACATTGATCCAACAAGGGTATTAGAGGCCTCAGCTGCTGGTGAAAATGTGATGTTTGGTGATGCGGCGAGGCGAGTGGTGTTAGAGGCTGCAGGCGGTGCTCGCGCTAAAGCGTTGATTATTAGTTATGCTGATAATCGGGCTTCGATGAAGATTTTGCATATTGTTCAAGAAAACTACCCTCAATTGCCTGTAATTGTGCGCACCGTTGATGATTCGAATATGGAGGCCCTTCGCGCCGCTGGAGCCGCTGAAGTGGTGCCAGAGATTTTAGAAGGCAGCTTAATGCTTGCATCACATGCACTTATGTTGCTGGGTGTGCCACTTAATCGTGTGGTGAAACGCATACGTTTGTTTCGTGAAGAGCGTTATAAATTGTTTAGGGGTTACTTCCATGGCATATCTGATGCTGAAGATGAAGATATGGAAAAGAAGCAAGTACGCTTGCACTCGGTAGTAATTTCACCCGGGAGCTATGCTATTGGCCGCAGTTTATTGGAGATGAACCTTCATAATTTTGAAGTTGAAGTAAAGTCCATTCGCCGCCCTAACGGAAATGGAGAAACGCCTAATGAAGAAAGCATGTTGACCGAGGGTGACGTGATTGTGTTATTAGGTCAACCCGTAGGCTTAACTAATGCGCAAAATGCCTTACTAATTGGCCGTGTGGCAAATAAATAAGCGATGAAAGAACATGTAATTATTGTGGGTGGTGGCATTGTCGGTTGCATGACCGCTATGGAGTTGGCAAATCGTGGCTGTCGAGTCACTATCGTAGAGCGCAACGAAATTGCCAGCCAAACCTCGGGTGAATCTTCATGGGCAGGTGGCGGCATTGTTTTTCCTTTGTTACCTTGGCACTATTCTGATTCGGTCAATAGGCTCGCAATTAATGGAGCAAATAGTTACCGTGAACTAAGCCTACTTTTATTTAAAGAAACTGGTGTCGATTCTAATTTTGAGCAATCAGGTTTTTTGTTATTGCCTAGTTTTGATTTAGAAGCGGCCAGAACTTGGTGCGTGCAGAATCATGTACCCTTAGAGACTGTTAATGCCAGTGCCTTCGGTGTGCAATCGCCCAGCGGTGAAGATGCTCTGTGGTTGCCAACTATCTGTCAGATACGCCCGCCATTCTTTATGAAAGCTATGCGACATTGGCTAGAAAACAATAGCAATATCACTTTACTCGAGCACACTGAGCTAATGCCCCTGAAGCAGGTTGAGAACCTAAGGGAATGGCAAACAATAAACGGTGAAAAATTAAGCGCTGATAAATTCGTAGTGACTTCGGGTGCGTGGAGTTTTCAGCTATTGAAAGAAACTACGGCTAAACTCAATATTAAGCCCATGCGTGGACAAATCCTGCTGTATCAACCTAAAAAAAATCTTGAGCAAATTGTATATCGGGAAGGTTTCTATATGATTCCAAGACGTGATGGTTATTTGTTGGCAGGAAGTACATTAGAAGATGTAGGTTTTGATACGGCTGTCACTGAAGAAGTGCGAGCTGAAATCAGTGCCAAGGCTGAAGCTATCATGCCTGCATTAAAGAGTAGCACTATTATTAAGCATTGGAGCGGGTTGCGTCCGGGCACACCGGAAAACTTACCTACTATAGGCGCGCATCCCAGTATAAAAAACTTATACTTAAACACGGGTCATTTCCGGTATGGATTAACTATGGCTCCGGCCAGTGCGAAACTATTAGCGTCATTAATGTTAGGTGAAGCACCGGCTATAGATGCTTCGCCTTACGCCTGCATGTAGCAATATTTAATTGTTAACGACACGATTAAGCTGAAAGCCAGTCACCAGATTTCCCACCTCTTTTTTCTAATAGTTTAATTGGACCTATGCTCATGCCGCGGTCAACAGCTTTGCATGTGTCATAAATAGTGAGTAAGGCGACGCTAACAGCGGTAAGTGCTTCCATTTCTACACCGGTTGGTCCAATCGTTTCAGTGCTAACATTACAAGAAACTTGGCTGTTTTTTTCATCAAGCTCAAAGCTAACAGAAACTTTGGTCAAGCTAAGCGGGTGGCAGAGCGGAATTAAATCTGAAGTTCGCTTTGAGCCTTGTATAGCAGCAATGCGAGCAATCCCGAGCACATCACCTTTTTTAGCATCCCCATTTTTAATTAGTTGTAAAGTGCTAGGCAGCATCCTGATAACGCCAGCGGCAACTGCCATGCGTTTGGTATGGGATTTATTGCCCACATCGACCATATGTGCCTGGCCGCTGTGATCAAAATGACTGAGCTTTTGTGGCTTAGGATTACTCATGAATTCCCCTTAAATTATTAATTTGGCGTGAAATAACAGCCTAAAGTAATTATGATACCAACTATGAAAATAAAGATCATTGTCATTGCATTATTACTCGCTATAAATCTAGGTGAAAACATTGCAAGCGGAAATGAATTGCCTGAACTTGGCGATGACTCACAAACGGTGCTAACTCCTTTGGAAGAGAAAGCAATTGGTGAACAAATTCTTCGCCAAGTAGCAAGTAGCGATGATGTAATAGAAGATTCAGAAATTACCGATTACTTGCAAGTTTTAGGTGAGAGATTGATTGCCAATACTTCCAATAAACAGCAAAAATTTAAATTCTTTCTGCTTCAAGATAAGACTATCAACGCTTTTGCTATGCCAGGTGGTGTAATTGGCGTACATACTGGATTGATCTTAGCGACAAATAGTGAATCCGAACTTGCCAGCGTTTTAGGTCATGAAATTGGACACGTAACCCAGCATCATTTGGCCCGTATGTTGGCCTCGCAGAAATACGATATTTTCAAAAATATTGGAGGTATCGCGCTAGCGTTATTGGTAGCGAGATCCAATCCGCAACTCGCTGGAGGCGCGTTAACTACAGCCACTGCAATTGGTGTTCAAAGTCAGCTAGATTACAGTCGCGAGTATGAGAGTGAGGCCGATCGTATAGGATTACAATTACTTGATAGCGGTGGTTTTGATGTACGGGGCATGCCATCTTTTTTTAAGACTTTGCAACGTGGCACTCGATTTTCAGAGGGCAGTGCACCAAGTTTTTTAAGAACCCATCCATTGACCACTGAGCGTATTGCCGATATCACAAATCGTGTTGAGCAGATATCTTATCGTCAAGTGAATGATAGTATAGAGTTTCAATATGTACGTGCCAAGATTCAATCGGAAAATGGTTTAGTGCAAAATGCTATTGATGTATTTGAACAAAATATTCGCGACCATGTCCACATTAATGAGGAGGCCGACCATTACGGCTTAGGTGTAGCCTATGTTCGCAAAAACTCATTAAATAAAGCAGAAGAGCAAGTGGCGTGGTTAAATCAGAATGCACCAAAACACGCCATGATTGAAAACTTAAAAGCTCGCCTACTGGTAGCTGAAAATAATCCGCCCAAGGCGGAGAAACAATATGAGGCTGGGCTTAAGTTGTTTCCCGATAGCCGAGCCTTGATTTACGGGTATGTCGAACATTTTGTCGAGATTGGGCAGCCTGATAATGCGGTTAGTGTATTGAAAGAAAAACAAAATTTATATCCCGACGATGCTAAGCTTTATGACTTGTTGGCAAAATCTTATACGATGAAAAATAAGGTATTATTGAGTCATCAGGCACAAGGTGAAGCATATTACAGAAAGTACGACCTAAAGCACGCGATTGAGCAAATGGAGTTGGCAGTAAAAGCCAATGATGGTGACTTTTATCAAAAATCCATCGTTGAAGCGCGTTTACAAGAGCTGCGTCGGATGCTTAGTGATGAAAAAAAAGGCTAAAAATGCAACGTAGGAATTTTTTGACACTTATGCTTGGTGCCGTGGTCGCTATATTTTTGCAACCATTTAATGCATTGGCAGCACTATGGAATAAGTCTGCATTTAATGCTATTGCAATTCAAGATGCCACCCAAATTCTTGAAATTCATGATGAAATTAATAGCAATAATATTCAAATAGTAGCACCTGATCTTGCCGAGAATGGGGCTGTTGTGCAAGTGGAAGTTAAAAGCAATATTGCTAACACTGAAGCTATATTTATTTTGGTAGAAAAGAATCCCACACCGCTTATTGCTCACTTTGAGTTGAGTCCGGAAATGTATCCATATATTGTTACCCGGATTAAAATGGCTGAAACTTCAGATATAAAAATAGTAGTTAAGGCGGGCGCGCAATATTTTAGTCGAAGCAAAAACATCACCATTTTAGAGAATGGATGCGGTTGATATGAGCGATAACATGAAAATGCGAGCACAGCTTAAGGATGGTATGGTCGAAGTCAAAGTGCTGATGAGTCATCCAATGGAGACTGGGCGAAAAAAAGATGATTTTGGGCAGTTAATTCCCGCACATTTCATTCAATTATTGACTGCAACGCTTAATGGGAAAACGGTTTTAGAGGCTCAATGGGGTACTGGAATAGCCAAAAACCCTTACCTGACTTTTCGGCTTATAGGCGCAAAGTTAGGCGATAAAGTTACAGTGACTTGGGTTGATAATAAAGGTGATAGCGCTACCCAAGATATTTCTGTCATTTCTGCTTAACAAAGTAAGCGTATGGTGAAAGACTGATAGTGTTGATGAGTTAAATTTATCACCATCATTGAAATCTAATATTAGATTTATAAAGCACTCTTCTTTACAATCCAATCTGAAATTTAATTAATATTAATTTAATCAAAAAAAAGGAAAACATCATGTCTTTAGTGAATACCGCAATAAAACCGTTTAAAGCGCAGGCGTATCATGGCGGAAAATTTGTAGAAGTGACCGAAGCTAATCTAAAAGGCAAATGGTCTGCTGTAGTGTTTTATCCAGCAGATTTTACTTTTGTATGTCCAACAGAACTTGGTGATTTAGCAGATCACTATGCTGAATTCCAAAAAATGGGTATTGAGATTTATGCTGTATCAACAGATACACACTTTACACACAAAGCTTGGCATGACACTTCTGAAACTATCGGAAAAATTAAATACCCAATGATCGGTGACCCAACTGGTGCGATTACACGTAACTTTGAAGTGATGATTGAAGAAGAAGGCTTAGCATTACGTGGTACCTTTTTAATTAATCCAGAAGGTATTATTAAGGCATTAGAAGTTAACGATCTAGGTATTGGTCGTTCAGCACAAGATTTGATCCGTAAAGCGCAAGCGGCACAATATGTTGCTTCTCATCCGGGTGAAGTGTGTCCAGCTGCTTGGACTCCAGGCGCAGAAACATTGGCACCATCATTAGACTTGGTTGGTAAGATTTAAATTAATTAATAAATTTCTCTGTAAAGCAGCATTAATTGAAAAAAATTTATTACATTACGTTTATATGCTAATTGATATTTTTTCTGAATCTTTCTTTTCAAAGTTATTTTAATAAATCTATACAACGAGTTGTAGTAATAAAAACATAAAAACCCCGGGCGATAAACTCGGGGTTTTGTTTCAGTAGTAGAGTAAATCCATAAGAATAAGTAAGTAATCAAAAGAGGTTGGACATGGCATTAGATAGCAATATCAAAGCGCAATTAACGGCATATTTAGAAAAACTGGTGCAGCCGATTGAATTAGTAGCTTCAGTCAATGACACTGATAAATCTAAAGAGATGCTGGAGTTGCTGGCTGAGATTTCAAGCATTTCCACTAAAATCAATTTGATCGAAATTCGCGATGATGAAGAAAGGAAACCTTCATTTACGGTTGGTCGAATTAATCAGCCGGCAAAAATTCGTTTCGCTGGCATACCTATGGGACACGAATTTACATCATTGGTATTGGCTTTATTGCAGGTCAGTGGTCATCCTCTCAAGCTAGATGCTGAGAAAATTGAGCAAATTGCCGCGCTTGAAGGAACATTTCACTTCGAAACTTATATCTCACTTAGTTGCCACAACTGCCCGGAGGTTGTACAAGCGCTTAATTTAATGTCGGTGATCAACCCCAATATTACACACACCATGGTTGATGGATCATTATTTCAAGATGAGGTGAATGCACGCAAGATTATGGCAGTGCCAACTATTTTTATGAATGGTGAAGAGTTTGGTGCGGGTCGTATGGGTGTAGATGAAATTTTGCCTAAATTGGATATAGGTGTTGTGGTGCGTGAAGCGAAGAAGCTAGATGCCAAAGCACCTTACGATGTATTAATCGTTGGTGGTGGCCCAGCAGGTGCATCTGCTGCTATTTATGCTTCGCGAAAAGGAATACGAACAGGTATCGTTGCAGACCGCTTTGGTGGTCAAGTGATGGATACTATGGGCATAGAGAATTTTATCTCTGTGAAAGAAACCGAAGGTCCTAAATTGGTGGCGGCTCTGGAAGAACATGTTAAAGCTTACGAGGTGGACGTAATGCATTTACAGCGTGCATCAAGTTTAGTGCAAGCATCGGCAGCCACCCATGATCTTATAGAAATTACCCTAGAAAGTGGTGCAACACTAAAAAGCAAAGCAGTAATTATTGCTACAGGCGCTCGCTGGAAAGAAATGAACGTGCCTGGAGAAAAAGAGTATCGGGGTAAAGGCGTAGCTTATTGCCCGCATTGTGATGGACCTTTATTTAAGGGAAAAAATATTGCCGTCATTGGTGGTGGTAATTCTGGTGTAGAGGCAGCGATTGACTTAGCTGGTTTTGTGAACCACGTTACTCTACTGCAGTTTGATCCAGAGTTGCGCGCGGATGCGATTCTAATCAATAAATTACATAGTCTGCAAAACGTAACCGTCTTACTCAATGCACAGACCACAGAAATTACTGGGGTCCATCAAAAGGTAAATGGCTTAATTTATAAAGACCGTGTCAGTGATGATTTACATCAGGTAGATTTAGAAGGCGTATTTGTACAAATCGGGTTATTGCCGAATACTGATTGGTTGAAATCCAGTAACATTGAGCTAAGTCAATATGGTGAAGTGATGGTAGATGCACATGCTCAAACTTCTTTAACGGGTGTGTTTGCTTCTGGAGATGTCACCACCACACCTTATAAGCAAATCATTATTGCTATGGGTGAAGGGGCTAAATCAGCCCTTGCGGCATTCGACTATTTAATAAGAAAGTAAGCACTAACATTCATTATCTATGTTGCCACAGTTAAGTGGCATTCATAATTTTTACTTAGACATGCTTAAGGCGATAGCTTCTGCCACTCGAATACCATCGACACCAGCAGATAAAATACCGCCAGCATAACCAGCACCTTCGCCCGCTGGATATAACCCCTTAGTGTTAATACTTTGCAAGTCATCATCATTACGCTTGATACGTATCGGTGATGAAGTGCGTGTTTCCACCCCAGTTAAAATACCATCAGGTAAATCAAAACCTTTGATCTGCTTGGCAAACTCTGGAATTGCCTCACGTATCGCTGTAATAGCATATTCAGGCAATGCTGATTCTAAATTAGTTAGATACACGCCTGGGGAATAAGAAGGCATGACTTCACCAAATTCGGTTGAAGTTTTATTGGCTAAAAAGTCACCGATTAATTGCCCAGGGGCCATGTAAGTGCTACCTCCTAATACATAGGCTTGGCTTTCTAATTTACGTTGTAGTGCGATGCCTGCAAGTGGGTCACCTGGAAAATCAATTTCAGGCGTTATACCAACTACGATGCCAGCATTGGCGTTGCGTTCATTACGAGAGTATTGGCTCATACCATTAGTGACCACGCAACCTGGTTCGGAGGCTGAAGCTACAACCGTACCGCCTGGGCACATGCAGAAACTATACACACTGCGTCCATTGCTAGCGTGGTGCACCAATTTATAATCGGCTGCACCTAGTATGGGATGTTGCGCGTTAGGACCATGTCGCGCAGCGTTTATTAGGGATTGGGGATGCTCAATTCTAAAGCCGATAGAAAAAGGTTTAGCTTCAATGAAAATCCCACATTGATGGATCATTTCGAAAGTATCGCGAGCGCTATGACCCACCGCTAGGACTAAATGTGAGGTGGTTATGCGTTCGCCACTAGCTAATACCACCGCTTGCACTTGGCCATCATTAATCTCGATATCATCAACCTTACTTTCAAAGCGAATTTCACCGCCAAGGGCGATAATAGATTCACGCATTTTCTCTACCATCCCCACTAATCTAAAAGTACCAATATGTGGGTGGCTTACATATAAAATTTCTTCAGGAGCGCCAGCTTTAACGAACTCATTTAGTACTTTACGACCGTAATGCTTTGGATCTTTGATCTGGCTGTAAAGTTTTCCGTCAGAAAACGTACCAGCGCCACCTTCACCATACTGCACATTAGACTCGGGATTAAGTTCACCTTTACGCCAAAAGTTAAAAGTATCTTTGGTTCGTTCTCGCACTGCTTTCCCGCGCTCTAACACCAATGGCTTAAATCCTGATTGTGCCAAGACTAATGCTGCAAATAGCCCAGAAGGACCTAGACCAACTACAATAGGTCGTATTTTTAAATCGGCAGGTGCATTAGCGACAAAATGATAGGAAGTATCCGGGGCCAATTTGACATGAGGGTCTTTTTTAAGTTTGGCTAATACTTTAGTTTCACCTTTAATGGTTACATCCAAAGTATAAGCAAGTAAAATGGCATCTGCCTTACGCGCATCTACGCCACGCTTAAAAATAGAGTATTCAACTAAGTCGGTTGCGTTGATACCCAGTTTTTTGATGACAGCGGCTATGATAGCGCTAGGGGGGTGATCAAGAGCTAATTTAATTTCTGTGATTCTAATCATGGTTTAATTTATCTGGAGGTAGGGGGTGCCTTGGCTTGATGTCAGAATCATAACTCATCTTGAGCTCAGAGTTTAACGAAAAAAGGGTTTGCATCACCCTCCAAATACACTCAAGACTTAAATATCTAAATTTAACTGCAATAACTGTCTGAGCATTGGCACTGTCATTGGTTTTTTTGTGGATAGTGACCACTTATCTAAGGCATCAATGGTAGCAATCAATGTAGGTAAATCGCGACGTAAATAGCGTAAGCAATAATTAATAACATCGACCGGCAAGCGCATGCCTCTAGCCTGAGCATGACTTAACAGTGCCAACGCCTTTTCTTCATCGGATAATGGCTGAAGCTTATAACTTAAGCCCCAAGCCAAACGGGTAGCCAGATCGTCACGCAAGCCAAGCTTGGTGGGCGCAGCATTTCCAGCAACTATCAAAGTACGCGCTAAATTAGCATCATCTAAAAGCGCATTACTATCACGAATCTGGTTATAAGTATCAAAGAGGGAGATTTGTGCTGATTCATTTAACGTTTGCACATCATCTATACATAATAAACTGCTGTTCAAGGCTTTGCATGCGTCGATTAAGTGGGATTTACCACTCCCAGACTCACCCCAAATATAAATAAAATTTTGCTTTATCAAGCCTTGCTCTGGGGAGCAGCAGTTTTGCAATTGAGCAATTGTTTCTGCATTAGACCCAATCACAAAATTATCTAAAGTCGGCGTTGCCGGCGGCTGTATATCAAGAAGAAGTTGCCTCATTACGTTATTGGTAAAACGATCCACTATAGTAGCTTCGGCATAAATGACGCAAAGTAACTGCAATAGCTGCAGAAGCTGGTAATGCAAGTAAAATACCAGTAAAGCCAAATAATTGACCGCCGGCTAAAAGAGAAAAAATTACGGCTAATGGATGAAGGCCTATACGATCCCCCACTAAAATTGGTGTCAGTATCATGCTTTCCAAAAGCTCACCTAAACCAAATACTACTAAAATAGGAATTAGCTGACTGAGGGCGTTAAATTCAAGTAGACCAGAAATGATCGCAAGTGCTGCACCCAAACCAAACCCTAAGTAAGGAACAAATCCTAGCGTGCCGGCTAAAATACCTATGGGTAATGCAAGGCTCAACCCTGCAAATTTCAATCCTATGACATAGAATGCACTCATTAACAGCATGACTGTCAATTGCCCACGAAGAAATTCGGCTAATACTGCATCAATCTCAGTAGCAATTTGTTGGGTTTTTTCAAAAAATTTGCGTGGTACTAATTTGCTGATTGAAGTTATCATAAGATGCCAATCACGCAAAAAGTAAAATAATACTAAAGGCACTAATAATATATTAAAAAGCCATCCTGCAATTGAGACACCATGAGTCGTAACTGATAGCAGCATGTTACCTATTAGCCCGCCAGCAGATTTCCAATTATTAATTACCATGCTTTGAAATTTATCAGCTTTGAACTCAATAGTAATACCAAAATTTTGTAATAACCAAGGTTGTAAATGGTCTTGAAGGTAAGCGGAATAAATTGGTAGTCGATCAACAGCCATCATCAGCTCTTTTTGCATGAGTGGAAGAGCGATAAATAGAAGTAGTAAGACGAGAATGATTACGAATAATGTCATGAATATACTGGCGGCAGTTCTACTAATGGTAAATTTCCCTAGTGACCAAGTTTCAATACGATCAACAAGAGGGTTGCATATATAAGCCAGAATTGCTGCGGTAAGAAACGGTGTAAGGATAGGGCTTAATAGGTAGATAACTACAAAAAGTGTGGCAACAATTAGTCCTCCACTAAATTTGGTTGTAAGATTTTCTTGTTTTGTTGCCATTTAAGTTAAAATTAGAGATTAAACACAGTAAATTATATTGTAGAAAGAGAGTCAGCATCTTGAATTCTGAAAATTCAGTTAAAAATCCTTCACAAAACGCGATGAGTTATCGCGATGCTGGAGTTGATATTGAGGCGGGGGATGCATTAATTGAGCAAATTAAACCATTTGCAAAACGTACTATGCGTCCTGAAGTATTAGCTGGTATTGGTGGCTTTGGTTCTTTATTTGAAATGCCTAAAAAATTCAAACATCCAGTGTTAGTCTCTGGCACTGACGGTGTGGGGACTAAATTAAAATTAGCGTTTGAGTTAAATAAACATGACACCGTTGGTATAGACTTGGTCGCAATGAGTGTTAATGATATTTTGGTACAAGGCGCTGAGCCTTTATTTTTCTTAGATTATTTTGCTTGTGGAAAGTTGGAAGTTGGTACCGCCGCATTGGTAATCAAAGGCATTGCAGAGGGTTGCGAACAGTCTGGATGTGCTTTGGTTGGGGGAGAAACAGCAGAAATGCCTGGTATGTATCCAGCAGGTGAATATGACTTAGCAGGTTTTGCAGTAGGTTGTGTGGATAAAGAGCTGATTATCGACGGTACTTCAATTAGTATTGGCGATGTAGTGCTTGGTTTGGCATCCAGCGGTGCGCATTCCAATGGTTACTCGCTGATTCGTAAGCTGATTTCAGAGTCTGGTGTAGATTTTGACTCTGATTTTCATGGTAAGCCATTTAAAGATGTGGTGATGGCGCCTACCCGTATTTACGTAAAGCCTTTACTTCAATTGATCGCAACACTCCCTATTAAAGGGATGGCACATATTACTGGTGGCGGAATCACTGAAAATATCCCACGCGTTTTACCAGCAGGCTTAACGGCTGCAATCAATAAAGGTAGCTGGGAAATGCCACCTTTATTTAATTGGTTGCAAGCGCAAGGCAATATAGCAGATCTTGAAATGTATAAAACATTTAACTGCGGTATAGGCATGGCGGTAATTGTGGCTCAAGAGCACGCAGTTACTGCACAAAAACTACTTCAGGATGCTGGTGAAAAAGTATTTGAAATCGGTGTTATCCGTGCGCAACTGGCTGGCGAAGCACCAACTATTGTTGCGTAACAGCCTTGAATGATTACGGGCGGGAAACTGCCGCTATGTTTTTAAAGGAGTTGCTGTGATAAGTTACATTAGAGCCTTAAGTTTAATCCTTTGTTTATTCTCGGCCGACATCAGAGCAGCTCAGCCAGCAATGCCAAAACTTATTGTAGTTAATTATGAGGCGACAAGAAATGCTCTGCCTTTTGCTAAAGTACATGAGCAATTTTCTGTCACGGGTAATAGTTATAAAATTGAGAGTATTACCAAAGGCTTAGGTGTCTATGCTTTGTTTGGAGAACGCCGGCTGACTAGTGTTGGAAATGTAACTAGCCTTGGTTTAAAGCCTGATCACTTTGAATTGCAACAAGGTGACAATCCTAAGAAGGCCTTGATAGCAGACTTTGATTGGACTAAAAATAGTTTACAGATGACTAGTAAGGGCGAAGTCAAGCAGGACGCCTTGACGGAAGGCACTCAAGATTTAGCGAGCTTTGCTTATCAATTTATGTTTCTGCCCGCACCATTGAAAGATGCGGTTGTTATGACGGTGACTACTGGAAAAAAACTGAATAAATATCAGTACAACATCAATGCGGATATTGAATTCATTGAGTCTGCAGGAGTTAAATATAAAACGCTTCACTTATCGCAAGCCATAGTACCTGGTAAATCTGAGAGTAAAGAGTTCTGGTTGGCGATTGACTATCATTACATACCAGTGCGGATCTTGATGGTAGAAGACAGCGGTGCTAAAACTGAGCAAACGTTAACCGAGCTCCATGTGGAGTAAATTTCAACGTTTGTGGCAACGCACTAGTAGCCATTTGTTGGCATTAGCATTATTTTTATCTCTACTGTTGCACCTTGTTTTATTAGGACAGTTCAATTTTAATTTAGAAGACCTTGGTGCTGAACAGCATGTCATTAAAGCGCAAATTGCTTTACCGCTTCCTTCTGAATTTAAGCCATCTAAATCAGTTGCTTATCCGCGAGAAAAGCGGTTTATTTTGCCAAAACCAGCACAATCTATTCAGCCAATTCCAGATACACCCTCTGTAGACCAAATAACTCCCAATAGCGCGGTAAGTGAAGAAACTATTCCAAGCAGTACTCCAGAGGAAATCGATCAATATCAGAATGAGGGTGAACAGATTGCAATTAATACCAACGCTTACCATTATGTGGATGCTAGGTACGATGTGCGCACAGATGTGAATGCGAAATTTGATGACAGTAGCGTTGGTAAGGCTAGTATGGAATATCAGTTGCTACTCGACGGTACGCATTACCAATCGCGAAGTTTGATTGAACCCAAAGGGTTGGTCTCTTTATTTGTTCCTAATCTTTTACAAACCAGTGATGGCTTACTAACCAGTTCTGGCTTACAACCTCAGCACTATTCATATCAATTTGGTAGTAAAAAGAATAAAACTTTTAGTGCGGATTTTGATTGGCCGAATCAGAAATTGATATTGCATAGCGTTAGTGAAATAAAGCAAGTCGATTTGCCTGACGGAACGCAGGACTTGCTGAGTTTTATCTTTCAATTTATGTTTGTTGAGCCGTTGCATAAAATGCAGATTAGTGTCACTAATGGCAAGAAGGTAGGGATTTATGACTACAGTTTTGAAGGTGAAGAAATGGTGCCCACAAAGATGGGAAATCTAAATACTTTTCATATTTTACGGCTCTCTGCAGAAGGAGATGAAAAAACTGAATTGTGGCTAGCCTTAGATTATCAGCATGTACCTGTTAAAATACGCAAAACTGAAAAAGAAGGCAAAGTCTACGAGCTTTTAATTAGCAGCTTAAAAACGGAAAAGCCAGCTAGGCCAACACCTTAGACTAATGCTAGTGAGCATCTAAGCGTTTAAACGCTAGACCAAACATATAAAGAGAACAAACATGACACCCAATTTAATCCGCCAAGCATCGGTCATGCTATCTAACCTGCTTGAATTTAACAGCCCTGCAGATGTGAAGTTAAGTGAATTCTTTCGCAATAATCGCGATTTAGGTACTAAAGAGCGCGCTTTTGTTGCAGAAAGCGTTTATGGCGTATTGCGCCGTTTACGTTTTTTAAGTGCGGTTACAGCCAATGATGACAATGACCCTGATGACGCACGTAAATTAGTGCTTGCGTGGATGTTGCGCATACAGGGTATGAGCATACGCGAAATGACACCTATGTTAAGTGAGCAGCAAATAGAGTGGGCTCATACGATTAAAGCTAAATCGACCGAAAACTTACCCTTAGCGGTGCAAGCAGATGTTCGCGATTGGTTGTGGGAGAAGTTAGTTGCCCAGTATGGTGAGGGAGAAGCATTAATAATCGCACGAAGCATGCATGAGTCAGCTACACTGGATTTACGGGTTAATACTATTAAAGCAACGCGTGATGAAGTCTTGGAGAAATTCATAGCAGAAAACACTACTGGCGAGTCTAGCATTAGCAAAACGCCTTATTCACCTATAGGTTTGCGTATGCCGTTACGTTTAAATATTGGTCGCCATGTTCTATTTACAGAGGGTAAGGTTGAGGTGCAGGACGAAGGTAGCCAAATACTGGCGCATCTGGTTGCGGCTAAACGCGGCATGATGGTGGCAGACTTTTGTGCGGGTGCAGGAGGTAAAACCTTAGCTATTGGTGCGCTTATGCGCAACACTGGTCGTCTTTATGCATTTGATGTGTCCGAAAAGCGACTGCACAATCTAGGTCAACGCTTAAAACGCTCAGGACTCAGCAATCTAAACGCACAAAGTATTAGTAGTGAAAATGACCAAAAACTAAAACGCCTTAATGGAAAATTTGATCGTGTGCTAGTAGATGCTCCATGCACTGGGTTAGGTACTTTGCGCCGTAATCCAGATCTTAAATGGCGTCAAACGCCTCAGGATTTAGTTGAGCTAACTGAGAAACAATCTCGAATTTTAGAGCGCGCGGCTAAGTTCACTAAGCCTGGTGGGCGTTTAATCTATTCGACTTGTAGCTTGTTAAGTGATGAGAACGAGGATATTGCAGAAAGATTTTTGGCGAAGAATGCAGATTTTAAGTTACTTAGTGCGAGCGAGATATTAAGTCAGCAACAAATTAATCTTGATACTGGTAACTATCTAAAACTACTACCACATACCCATCATACAGATGGTTTCTTTGCGGCAGTCTTTGAAAAATTGGACCCTAAAGCTAGCCCAGCTAAAGAGAGTAAGCTTGAAGTTGTTGCAGTTGAGGTCCCTGTAGTAACTAAAACTAAAGCTAAGAAAGAAAATATCACTGAATCTAATGATATAGCGATTAAGCCGATGACCAAGCCTAAAGCTCCAGCCAAAGTGGCTAAGGAAAAAGTGTTGAAAGAGACAAAAGTTAAACGCACGCCCGTTAAAAAGGTCATTAAAGCCTAAGTAGTTATCATAATTTAGGCATTTAGGTTATGTTACACAGCCGATTTTCTAAGTCGTGATATCGAGATCTTCAATTTTAGTCCAATCAAAATATGGCCCTGGATCTGTTTTGCGGTCTGGAGCTATATCAGAATGGCCCGTTATTGCTTTTATTGGGTAACTTTTTTTGAGGCTAACAATTAAAGCCTTAAGTGTCTGATATTGCTCTGATCTAAATGCATCAAAGTCTGATCCTTCAAGTTCTATTCCGATTGAAAAGTCGTTACATCTTTCTCGTCCTTTCCAGTTAGATACGCCGGCATGCCAAGCGCGATCTAAACAAGACACAAATTGGAGCAATTCTCCATGTCGACGGATCAAAAAATGTGAGGATACTTTCTGCGTGTAAATTTCTGCATAATAGGGATGTTCGTTTGGATTTAATTCATTCCTAAATAACTGAGTAATGCCGTTTCCACCATATTGGCCAGGTGGTAAGCTGATGTTGTGGAGGACAATGAGGCAAATGTCCGGATATTGCTCATTGGCAACCTTAGGGCGCGCATCATAATTAGGTGATGTTATAAATTCTGCGTTGTGGGCAAAACCAGTTTTATCGATAGGATAGGATTTCATAATACCTAATTTTATTCGAAATTTAATTGATAGATAGAGCTTATCCGATAAAATTGGAATATTGACGAATGTTCATCTGCTTTAATAAGTTAAAGGAAAAGCCCTCATGGTATTTTTTCAACTGTTTTTGATGTTAATACTCATTTTAGTTGCATCAGAAATCTTTACCAATGCCTTAGAGCACTTTGGGGAAAAGCTTGGTATTTCTGAAGGGGTTACGGGTTCTTTATTTGCAGCTATAGGTACAGCACTTCCGGAAACCATTGTGCCTTTACTGGCTTTACTTGCAGGCTCGCATAGCGTTGCAACTAACGAGGAAATTGGAGTGGGTTCCATATTAGGGGCACCCTTAATGCTCGCAACGTTGTCTATTTCTTTGATGGCGATTTCAGTGTGGAAGCGTCGTGGTTTACATGGCCTTCTGCGCCCAGAAAGAACTGGCTTAAAGCGAGACCTTAACTTTTTCATTATTGCATTCTCCTTTGCCGCCATTGCTATGTATGTGCCGCATACGTTAGCCGTTGTGCGTTATTGTATTAGTGCGACAATGATTCTGACTTATATTATTTATGTTGTAATGACACTGAATGCTTCAAAAGCATTAGTGGCCGATGGTCACGCAACAGAAGCTGAAAGTGAAATGTTTCTTTGCAAAATTGGTTTTCCTAACAATAATTTAGTGATTGTTCTGCAACTCTTAGTAGGTATAACTTTACTGATTGTTGGCGCTAAAGGGTTCATCAACGATGTGGAAGTTGCTGCGCAAGCTGTTGGCATTTCGACACTATTACTTTCATTATTAATTATTCCAATTGCGACAGAGTTGCCTGAGAAGGTGAATAGCATTTTATGGATACGTAAAGGTAAAGATACTTTAGCCTTTGCTAATATCACTGGCGCTATGGTATTTCAGGGCACTCTATTACCAGCAATCGGCATAACGCTTACTCCTTGGCAGCCAAGCCCTGCAGTAGCCCTAGGAATTGCATTGACTTTGATCGCAGCTATTTGGTTACGATATTTAGCCGGGAAGTACAGTCTACGAGTTTGGCAACTCCTTATTAACGGATCTATCTATATTATCTACTGGATATTGGTGCTTAATTAATGCGTGCTTATCTTGGTCTTACTCTTATGTCAAGGTTAAGTAATTTGGCTTCGGCAGGAATTGGGCACTGATGTTGATTGCAATTTTAAATAAATAAGAAAAGAGTCTAAGGAATTATGCCTAACAAAGAACAAGCACTACTAATCACCAAGAATGTAATGCCTAGGCCGAGCCTACTCAGGCTGAGTGCTTGTTTTGTCTATGACTGTTTGGCTGTTATAGCTATTTGCTTCGCAATTGCATTTCTTTTTATAGGACTGTTTGGAGATTCTACGCATGGAAGTAAACGTTATTTTCTGCAGTTATCTTTATGGCTAGGCGTGGGTTTTTATTTTTTTTGGTGTTGGCTCAAAAGTGGTCAAACTCTAGGGATGCGTACTTGGAAATTAAAATTAGTTGATCAGCATGGTCAATTATTGATGCCTTTAGCAGCGATGCTTAGGTATGGTTTGGTTTGTTTGAGCCTAATGCTATTTGGTTTGGGTTTTTTATGGGCACTAATAGACCGCGACCGCTTATATATTCATGACCGCTTGATTGGAAGCAGAATTATTCAGTGTCATCTTCGTTCAACATAATGAAGCATAGTTAGCCCTGCAAGCAAAAATAGGATAGTTGGCATTGTGGCACTAAATAAAGGTGGCCAGTCATTCAGCAAGCCTAAGTGAACAAAAACGCGATTCAGTATTTGATACATCACACCAAGCATCACCCCAACGAATACTTTCGCACTAGCGCCACTCATACGTTGTTGAATAAAACCAAATGGTAAGGCTAGAATCACCATGACTAAGCAAGCTAGTGGGTATATTAACTTGCCCCATAATGCTACTTGATACCGAGTAGTTTTTTGCTTATTAATGGATAAGTGACGGATATACGAATACAAATTATAAGCTGACATTCGTTCTGGTAATACCAGAAGTACGTTCATGATTTCAGGTCGAATCAATGAGTGCCATTTTACCTCAGCATTTTCGCTGATATGGATTGAGTCGTGATCAAACGTGGTTTTTCTAACTTGCTTAAGATTCCAGTCATTCTCTTCAAACTGACCGCTTTTAGCATTACTAATCATGCGCAGCTTAAAATTACTGTCAAATTCATAGATATGTATATTGAGCAATGTCGCGTCAGGTAAAATCTCTTCCACATTCACAAAACTGAGCTCATCTTTTACCCATAAACCAGATTTAAAGTCTCGAGTAATGACAGAATCAGTGGCTTCGATGCGCACGCGCTGAGCCATCTTCTCTGCGATAGGGGTTACCAGTTCACCTACTAAGAATGTGAGCAAAGCAAATATTACCCCCACTTTTAATAATATAAGGGCAATATTGAGTATGGAAACACCACTAACTCTTAATACGATTAGCTCAGAGTTTCGTGCAAACTTTGCTAAGCTATACATGCAACCTACGAGCACAGCTACTGGCATTACGTCATAGATATGCCCGGGAACGCTGAGTAGAACAAATAACAAAATCTTCCCTAAGCCATAACTACCTTTGCCCAAGCTTTCCAGTTCTTGTATTAAGTTAAAGAAAGAAAACATCGCTAGCAGTGCTAGCATGATTAACGTCACATTAACTGTGAGTTCTTTAAGTAAGTAACGGGAAATGATTTTCATGGTTAATAGGCTAGATTAAGTTATTAATGATGTTGGTATTATTAAACCAAACCACCATTTCAGAGTCATGATACCAATGGTACAAATTAAACGATATCACTAGAAGCATGCTAAGTGATAGCAATAGGAAGAAAAAATGGAACCATTGATAGCCAAACGGTGTGTTCGGTGCATTATTAGCTAACATTGCATATGCAGCATACTCAATTCCTAGGATCCCCCCTAGAAAAATAAACAGTGGCCAAACTACAAAAGGCGCTAGTTTCAGAAAAAGAGTGTGCTTTAAAAGCATATGATGCATTAAACCATTTAACTAACGACTATGAATTACGTCCAAAACACGAGATAATTTACCAACTATATAAAAGGCATATGACAGCATGAAATCTAACACAGTAGAATTTAGCATAAAAAACGGTAATCCGGAAAACCTAGTGAGCGATTGTATAATTGTTGGCGTGTATGAATCGCGAAAATTATCCGATGCGGCGCAAGCAATAGATCTTGCATCTAATGGTTTTATTAGCAATATCCTTAAATGTGGCGATATGGATGGCAAGTTAGAGACGACATTAATGTTACATAGTGTACCTGGAATAGAAAGTGGACGAGTATTGCTTGTAGGTCTAGGCGCAGAGTCCTCTTTTAAAGAAAAGGAATATTGCAAAGCTGTGCGTTCTTCTGTTAAAGCTTTGGCAAACACTGGCGCTCATTCTGTGGTTACTTATCTGGCAGACTTACCACTTAAAGCTCTAGATGCACGCTGGAAAACTGCGCATATTGTTGAGGTCACTTTGGATGCGACATATAAATTTGACGCCATCAAAAGAAAAACTGATGAGAGTAAGGCTTCCAAGAAAGGTATTGCGAATTTGAGTATTTATTTTGCAGAAGCAGTTGATTTGCAATTCGCGAAAGCAGGTCTTACTGATGGATTGGCTTTGTCTAAGGGCGTTAGCTTGACGAAGGACTTGGGCAATTTACCCCCTAATGTTTGTACGCCAACTTATTTAGCGGAACAGGCAAAGTTGCTTGGTAAAATTTATGGTTTAAAAGTTAAAATATTAGAGCAAGATGAGCTCGCTAAGTTGGGTATGGGTTCGTTTTTAGGGGTAGCACAAGGAAGTGAAGAGCCACCTAAACTCATAATAATGCAGCATCTTAAAGGTAAAAAGAATGATAAGCCAATAGTACTCGTTGGAAAGGGTATCACTTTTGATACTGGTGGAATTTCAATAAAACCTGGCGCTGAAATGGATGAAATGAAGTATGACATGTGTGGCGCGGCCAGTGTGCTAGGAACATTCAAAACCATTGCAGAAATGGATTTAGCACTTAACGTCATCGGCATTATTCCAACTTGTGAAAACATGCCTGATGGTCGTGCTGTGAAGCCTGGAGATGTACTCACTAGTATGTCAGGGTTAACGATTGAGGTATTAAATACAGATGCAGAAGGTCGTTTGATTTTGTGTGACGCACTTACTTATGCAGAGCGTTTTGAACCAAGTGCTGTTGTAGATATTGCTACACTTACCGGAGCCTGCGTGATTGCTTTGGGTCATCATGCTACCGGTCTTTTTAGTAATAATGATGAGTTAGCCAAAGAGCTATTGCAAGCGGGTGAAACTGCGCTAGATCGGGCATGGCATATGCCAATGTGGGATGATTACCAACCACAACTAGATAGTAACTTTGCTGATATGGCAAATATAGGCGGACGCGCAGGTGGGAGTATCACAGCAGCTTGTTTCTTATCACGTTTTGCAGAAAAGTATGCTTGGGCGCATTTGGATATTGCAGGCACTGCTTGGAAATCAGGTAAAGAAAAAGGTGGTACTGGACGTCCTGTGCCATTGCTGACTGAGTTTTTAGTTGCGCGTGCGCAGCAAGCACATAAGTAAAAAAGTGACATGACACGTGTTGAATTTTATTTTAATGTCCCAGATAAATTAGCGAAAGCTTCAGAGCTCTGCGCAAATGCCTTAGCTAAGGGGCATAAGCTGACTGTCTTTAGTCGCGATGATGCCATGAGTGAAGAGTTGCAAAATAGACTTTGGCAATACTCAGATGCTAGTTTCCTTCCAAGCGTCAAGGCAACCAATGCACTGAGTCAGTTTACTCCTGTTGTGTTCGACGTCAAAGGTGAGTGTTTGTCTCAAGATGATATTTTGATCAATCTGCAGACAGACCACCCACCTTTCTTTAGTCGCTTTAGAGTGTTGGTTGAGCTGGTTGGTAACGATGATACAGACAAAGCATCTGCAAGAATGCGCTTCAGATTTTATCGTGATCGCGGCTATGAGATTAAATCAAAGGATATGGCACTAAGCTAATTGATTTTAATAAGCCACTTCGCGCTATCAACTTTGAATTTTGAACCATTGACAAGGATGCAACCGTGCAAGAAGAAATTCCTCTATTGACAGAGATTCATGGCACTTCCGCAAGTGCTAGTGGAAGATCAGTGAAGTTATCTACAGACTTAATTGCTGAAATCGTAGCGCAAATAAGGCCACAAATTGAACAGGGAATTGAAAAATCAATTGCCCAAAAGTTCAGTGTTAATATGCGTAATGAACTGATGGGTGGTTTAGTTGACGAGTTAGCCAATATTCAGATGACTAATCAAACTTATCTGGCCGATTCACTAAATCAACATTCTGAGCAACAAGCGCAAAAAATGCAGGAAAAATTTATGCAGATGCAACAGGCCTTAGAGGCCTCATTGCAGAATTACACTAGTGCTGAATTAGCATTGGGAAAACAAGAAAACCATATTAAATTAAACGAGTTTATTAATGCTCAATTGGAACAGGTGCAACTAACCTTAAGCGAGAAAATTGAAAAGACACTGGGTCAAGAAATAGAACTTGCCATTAAAGGCGCACAGGAAGCTGTAATGGTAAGTGCTGCCAATTTTGTTGATAAAACAAAAGCCGACTGGGTTACAGAGATTCCGCAGATGTTGCATGCAAGTGCTTCGATTATTAAAATGGATTTAATTGAAGCTCTAACTAAGATCCAAGAACAAGGTCTAGCCGATATGCAAAATAAGATTTCAGAGGTACTACCCTTGTTGGAACAATCGCTTAATAATCTGATGCAAATGACCTATAGCCAATTGGAGTTAACTGCAGTCGACAATGCAACGCAGAAGTTGCAAGCTCACATGGAGCACTTAAAAATTAATCTTCTTACTGATCTACAAAGCAATCTTGCGCAGGAGTTTTCATCAAAATATCGCGAGCTGTTACAACAAAACCAGGCTGAACTTAGTGTCTACTTAAACGAGTTAAATTTGCATTCACAGCAGCAGTTAGAACAAAAGCTGGGTGATACCTTTCCTGCATTGTATCAAGGGCTGTCGAATGAATTGGGTGCAAGACTTAAGCAGGACTTCGAGTTGATGGCTGAAGGAGTGAGTAAAGAATTTTTTCAGTCTATTAGCACTCAGTTGCCTGAGGTAGAGCAGGTAATAGGAGGTAAGGTTCTGGAAATTTTAAATGCTGAAATGCCTAATATCAAACAAAAAATTTCAGTAAACGTTGAGGTTGAAGTAATAAAGTTGCTTGATTCTGTGCGTCTTGTTTCTAATAAAAAATTGCTTGAAAATAACTAACTATATGGCATCGATCAGTATTTTATAGTCTTCAGAAGACAGTAGTAGGTTACCAAGCACGTCTATATGTGGTTTAAATCTGAATATCCAAGCTTTATAAGGATTGTCATTGATTAATTCAGGATTGTTAATCAAGGTTTGGTTAATTTCAACAACATCTCCATCAACCAAAGCATGTAAGTCTGAACCCGTTTTAACCGATTCAACTAAACCACAATGCTTTCCTGCGCTAAGCTCACTGCCTATGCTAGGAGGTTCTATAAATACAATATCTCCTAGTAAATCTTGGGCATAATCGGTGATACCTGCCTCCCAAATTCCATCAGTAGTGGGTTTTGTCCATAAGTGCTGTGAACTGTAAAGCAGATCTTTTGGGATGTTCATTTTAAGACTCAAGTAATTTTCATGTTTTGGATTGAAGCGAATACTGGCATAAATAAGGCTCTAAATTCAAATTCTCTCACATCTTAAATGATTGGTGAGTAGTTAAAAATAATAATCGATATTATCTTAATGACAAACCTAAAGTTTTTAGATAGTATTCATCTGTAACTGCATGAGCTGGAACAAACTATTTGGATTTTATATGGCTAAAATTTTATTACTTTATATTGCGTTAATATTGAGCACTTCTCCCATGGCAGCCCAAGCTGCGGGTAAAAAGTTACATAAACACGCATCTTCCACCAAAAAACATGCAATTATTCAAGATAATCCAACTCATATGCAAGTGCATCATCGCCTGCATGCTCAAAGACCATCAGATGCTTCGGGTTATGATGGAAAAGGCACCCTGCAACTCGCTTCTTCGAAAGTCTTGGTAATTAACCAGACTACCGGTGCGACTTTGTATGCTAAAAATACTAATCAATCTACACCAATTGCTTCCGTTACCAAGTTAATGACAGCCATGGTTATGTTAGATGCACAGTTACCTATGGATGACGTGTTGTCGATTGCTGATCAAGATGTTGACTATCTTAAAGGTACACATTCCCGGCTAAATGTAGGCACTTCTTTAACTCGTGCTGATTTGCTGCAATTAGCCTTGATGTCTTCGGAAAATCGTGCGGCTTCCGCATTGGCTCATAATTATCCCGGTGGTATTAATGCATTCGTGCATGGAATGAACCAAAAAGCAGAGCAATTGGGTATGAAATCAACCCATTTCTTTGATGCTACAGGTTTGGATAGCAATAATGTTTCAACTGCAGAAGACTTGGCGCGGATGGTAAACGCTGCTTATCATTATCCTGAAATTCGCCAAGTGACTACCACTGCTTCTCAATCGTATAATTTAAATGGTCATCGCAATCCGCTTAACTTTGTAAACACCAATGCCTTGGTGAGAAATGGTAATTGGGTTATAGGCTTATCAAAAACTGGCTTTATTAATGAGGCTGGACGCTGTTTAGTAATGCAGGCGGAAATTTCAAATCAACCAGTAATTATTGTGTTGTTGGACTCTGTAGGCAAAATGACACGAATTGCAGATGCCAACCGAATTCGTAAATGGATAGAACGTAATGATGCTAATTCCTTGGGTGGCAATGTGATCAGTTGAAGTTTGACTGTATAATGTGCTTAAGTGTATTAGTAGTTATCATTAAAAAAGCGGCTCATAAAGCCGCTTTTTTAATGAGCAGTTGGATTTTTAGATCTCAACTGTCTTTTTATTTACCTTTGACTTAGGGCTGGCTTTTTTGGTCACTACTTTCTTGGTGACAGGTTTTTTAGCCGTAGTTTTTGCAGCACTGGCTTTCTTGGCAGTGATAGTACTTTTTGCCGCTGTTTTCTTAGTAGGCGCTTTCTTTGCTGGGCTTTCTTTGGCGACTTTTGCGCTAAGTAGTTCCAAAGCTTCATCCAATGTTAGTGATTCAGGCTCTACACTTTTCGGTAAGGTTGCACGAATCTTGCCATGTTGCACGTAAGGCCCATATCGCCCAGCATAAACTTCAATTTGACCGTCCTCAGTTGGGTGATTGCCAAGCGAACAAAGTGGGGCTGGGCCCGTGCTAGCCTGTGCCAACAAATCCACTGCGGAATCTAGGTCTATAGTGAATACACTTTGACCTTTAGGGATAGATTTAAATTTGGCATCATGGTTTATGTAGGGGCCGAAGCGCCCAATATTCGCCAAAATCTTTTTATTAGTGACAGGGTGTAATCCAAGATCACGCGGTAAAGATAGCACCATAATTGCAGTTTCTAAACTCATTTCTGCTGTTGGAATTTCTTTAGGTACACTCACGCGTTTAGGTTTCTTTTTATCGCCCTCTTGGGGTAAACCAAGTTGTAAATAAGGGCCATAAGGACCATTCATCAGTAAGATTTCTTTTGTAGTTTCTGGATCTAAGCCTATTAGTACTGGATCGCTACCTGCATTTGCAGTGCCATTAATGCTTCGTTTGTAATCGCATTTAGGTTCATTATTATAACCAGTACATCCAATGAACGTTCCAAAGCGACTTAGTTGCTTCTGTAAGGGTTGCCCACATTTAGGGCAAGCTTCATCTATTAATTCGTTGCCTGGACGATCTACGTCAGCTTTACTGAGCAGTTGTTGATTAAACCCTTGCCAGAAGTCTGCCAAGAGCGGTATCCACTCACGCTCTCCTTCAGCTACGCTATCTAAAGCATTTTCTAAGTTTGCCGTAAAGTCGTAATCCACATATTGTGTAAAATGTTGGGTTAGAAATTTGTTCACTACGCGTCCAACATCAGTTGGAGTAAAGCGTTTTTTATCTAGAACTACGTATTCACGATCTTGTAACGTGCTAATTATGCTTGCGTAAGTAGAGGGGCGACCGATGCCATACTCTTCTAAAATTTTAACTAGACTTGCTTCACCATAACGTGGTGGCGGTTCAGTAAAATGCTGATCTCCATATATTTTCTCAACTGTTAGAACTTCACCAGTTTCTAGATGAGGTAATTTGCTTTCGCCTTCTTCCTCATCTTCGTCATCGATGCCTTCCATATAAACTGCGATAAAGCCTGGGAATACTAAAGTTTGGCCAGTGGCGCGGAATAAATTTGCATCACTACCTACGCTCAAGTCTACGCTGACCGCATCAAATTTAGCTGCGGTCATTTGGCAGGCTAAGGCGCGCTTCCAAATCATTTCATATAGTTTGAATTGTTCGTCAGTCAAGTATTGCCGCACCTTAGCTGGTGCATTATTAATATCGGTAGGACGAATCGCTTCATGGGCTTCTTGCGCACTTTTTGACTTTGTTTTGTACATTACCGGTGCTTTTGGTAAATACTCAGTATCAAAATTACTTTTCACATAAGTGCGAATTTGCATTACAGCTTCTGTTGACATATTGAATGAGTCGGTACGCATATATGTAATTAAACCTACAGTGCCAGCACCGATATCAACACCTTCATATAGTTGTTGTGCTACACGCATAGCACGTGAAGTGGTGAAGCCTAACTTACGAACGGCTTCTTGTTGCAATGTAGAAGTAGTAAACGGTGCTGTAGGGCTTCTGCTACGTTGTTTTTTCTCCACTCGAGAAACTGTAGTTTTACCAGCACTAGCTAGTAATAATTTACCTACGACATCTTGTTGCTGTTCATTATTAATGACTGTAAATTGCTCAACTTTTTGGTTGTTTAATAGGATCAGTTTGGCGCTGAAGCTATGACTATGCTTTAGGGCATCTAAATGGACAGACCAATATTCCTGAGATTTAAAAGCTTCAATCTCCAGTTCTCGTTCTACAATTAAGCGCAAAGCTGGACTTTGTACACGGCCAGCAGAAAGTCCACGACGAATTTTTTTCCAAAGCAAAGGCGATAAATTGAAGCCTACTAAGTAATCTAGGGCACGACGAGCTTGTTGCGCATTGACCATAGGCATCGAAATGTCGCGAGGCTCAGCGATGGCATGTTCTACGGCACTTTTGGTAATTTCATGAAACACTACGCGCTTTATTAGCTTGTTCTTGAGTAAATTTTTTGACTTTAATATTTCGGAAATATGCCATGAAATGGCTTCACCCTCACGATCAGGGTCGGTTGCAAGGTAGATGCTATCAGCATGCTTTGCGGCCTTAGCAATCGCATCCACATGCTTGCTGTTTCGTTCGATAATATCGTATTTCATGGCAAAATTATCAGCCGTGTCGACTGCACCATTTTTTGGAATTAAATCGCGTACATGGCCGTAAGAAGCTAGCACCTCGTAATCAGTGCCTAGGTATTTTTTCAGCGTTTTAGCTTTGGAAGGTGACTCAACAATTAACAGTTTGGACATGAATGCCTAAAAAAAGGGGGTTACTAAAAAATTAGCATAGATGATAGCAAGCTAAACAGCTATAAGACAACAACTTACAACATATAGTATGTGAATTAAGGTTGGAGTCGTCGAAATTTAGGTGTTTCGAACAAATTCAATTCTTGTGCCCTCGGTAGTAGCTAAAGTTAACGCCGCACCTTCATTAGCAATATCCCCAAACAAAGGATCTTCATCCTCGCACATAGCTTGAGACATGTTTTTAAAATCATACAAATCAACGTCGCCTAGATGCGAAGGCTCAACGTTAGTGATGGCACGAAATATGTTATTGATGCGTCCAGGTTGTTCACGCTCCCAGCCTTGGAGCATGTCTTTGATTTTTTGCCGTTGTAAATTTTCTTGGCTACCACAAAGGTCGCAAGGAATAATCGGGAATTCCATTTGCCTTGCATAACTAGCAATATCTTTTTCACTACAGTAGGCAAGGGGCCGAATTACGATATTTTGTTTATCGTTAGTAGAAAGTTTAGGTGGCATGGCTTTCATTTTAGCGCCAAAAAACATATTCAGAAATAGAGTTTCAACGATATCATCACGATGATGGCCCAGTGCAATTTTGTTCGCGCCTAGTTCTTTTGCGGTTGTATATATAATACCGCGACGAAGGCGAGAGCAAAGAGAGCATGTGGTTTTACCTTCAGGTATTTTTTCTTTAACGATTGAGTAAGTGTCCGCTTCAACTATGCGGTAATCAACGCCTAATTGTTCAAAATAGGCTGGTAAAATATGATTAGGAAACCCAGGTTGCTTTTGATCTAAATTCATTGCAATCAGTTTAAAGTTGATCGGCGCACGCTCTTGTAAGGCCAGCAGAATCATCAATAATGCATGAGAGTCTTTGCCACCACTCATACACACCAGAACGGTATCGGCTTCTTCAATCATATTGTAGTCACCGATGGCTTTGCCAGTAGCACTAATTAAACTATTACGCAGCTTGATAAAATTGTTAGAGTAGTTTGTTGGGAAGTGTTTAATCATTGGTATTTTAATTTTTGCTGATGTTAGTGTTAAAAGTGTTAAAGGTTAATTGATCTGCCACCATCTACTGCAAGTACATGACCAGTAATAAAAGGTGCATCAGCGATTAAGAATTTAACTGCCTTGGCTACATCTTCTGCTTCACCAACGCGCTTTAGTAATGTTTGATTAATGACACGCTGACGATATACCTCGTCAAATTGTGGGTTGCTATCAGGCCACTGCACTGGACCTGGCGCTACTGCGTTTACACGGACTTCTGGGCTCAATTCATGCGCAAGAGATTTCGTTAGTGTAACCAAGCCAGCTTTGGCTACACTATAAATAATGTAACCTTTTTTTGGTCGCTCTACATGCATATCAGTAATATTAACAATGCACCCGTAATTTTTCCGTAATTCTGTTGCCGCAGCTTGAGACAGAAATAGTGGGGCTTTTAAATTACTGCCTACTAAATCATGCCATTTACTTTCGTCGATTTCTCCAAGCTCGCTTGCGTAATAAGTAGAGGCATTATTAATTAGTACATCTAGTCGACCGAAAGTATCAACTGTTGTAGCCACTAAGTTTGGAATACTTGCAATATCCAATAAGTCCCCTTGCACAATTGCTACTGAATTGGGGCGTTGTAAATTGAGTTCTGCTTTTAAGGATTGTGCTTCTTGAAATGAACTTTTATAGTGAATCATCATGGTGTACCCTTCGGCGTGTAAAGAACGACAAATGGCTGCACCTACGCGCTTCGCACCACCTGTAATGAGCACCACTTTATTTCTTTCGCTTAACTTCACTTATTATCCAATTTAAATTTTAGCCATTATAATCTAAGTCTATGAGTACATTGCCAACGCCATCAATAGATGCACAAGAACGCAGCCTTAAGTTACAAACGCTAATCCAGCAGTCAATAAAAAAAGCTGGGGATTGGATAGATTTCGCTGAGTTTATGCAGCTAGTGCTCTATGCCCCCCAACTCGGTTATTACAGTTCAGGAAATCAAAAATTTGGCAGTGGTGGAGACTTTGTGACCGCACCAGAAATTTCCACATTATTTGGACAGTGTCTGGCGAAGCAAGTTGCTCAGATATTAGAGTTAACAACGGGTAGCATAATGGAATTGGGTGCAGGCACGGGTAAGCTTGCAGCTGATTTACTCCTTACTTTGGCGCATTTAGATAGATTGCCAGACTATTATTATATACTTGATGTGAGTGATCACTTACGCCAAGTTCAACTGGAATATTTGAAAAGTGCATTATCGACATCGGTATTTGAACGCGTAGTTTGGATTAGTAAGTTGCCATCAACATTTATTGGTGTAGTCCTAGGTAATGAAGTTCTAGATGCGATTCCGGTACATATTGCGCGAGTGGACTCAGAAGGATTGTTTGAGAGGGGTATTGTATTTTCTCAAGATAGTCATAGCTTTTCCTGGTTTGATAAGCCCTGGCATGCTGACCCACCGAGCAATCACCAGTTATTTGATTCAGTCACAAAGATGAATCTGCCCGCAGGATATATCAGTGAATTTTGCCCCTCAGCGAGTGGTTTAATTAGCAGTATAGGAAATATATTAGAATGTGGCGTTATCTTGATGATAGATTATGGATTTTCTGAACAAGAGTACTATCATGTTCAACGCAACCTCGGCACTCTGATGTGCCATTATCAACATTATGCGCATACCGACCCACTTCTTAATATAGGGCTCCAAGATATTACTGCACATGTTGATTTCACTAGTATTGCTTATGCTGGGGTGAATAACGGATTGAAGTTAAGTGGCTTCTGCAGCCAAGCACAATTTTTAATGAACTGTGGAATTTTAGAACTGATGGCGCAAGTACCATCAGATGATATAGTCCATTATGCTCCGCTTGTAACGGCAGCACAAAAGTTATTATCTCCCGCTGAAATGGGTGATTTATTTAAGGTTATTGCTTTGAGTAAAGGCATAAACATGTCTTTGCTTGGCTTTAGTGTGGGGGATAAATCACATACTTTATAGTTTGATAGTCAGCTATAACTAAAGATACTCCAAGACGCGGCTTGCGCTTGAATAATAAAGTCATCATGTATAATGTATGGGATGAAAGAGATTGATTTAACTCCAGAACACCCACGTAGGCCAATTCGAAGTTTTGTTTTGCGTCAAGGAAGACTAACGAAAGGGCAAGCACGTGCTCTGGAAATGGGACTGCCACAGTTTGGAATTAGCTATAAACCCGAACTGATAGATTTGAACACAGAGTTTAATCGTGAAAGCAGTAAAAAAATATTAGAAATTGGTTTTGGAATGGGTGAAACTACAGCCAAGATTGCACAGATATTACCTGATTATGATTTCTTAGCAGTTGAAGTACATACGCCTGGTGTTGGTGCTCTGCTTAAGTTAATTGAAGAGTTGGCGCTTACTAATATTCGTATTATTCAGCATGATGTGGTCGAAGTGCTAAAGAATATGCTGGCAGATGCAAGTTTAGATGGGGTACATATTTTCTTCCCTGATCCTTGGCATAAAACGCGCCATCATAAGCGCAGGTTGATACAGATGGAGTTTGTAAAACTACTATGCAGTAAGTTGAAAGTTGGGGCTTATTTGCATGTAGCTACCGATTGGCAGGAGTACGCTGAATGGGTATTAGACGTTCTAAATGCTGAATCGCAGTTGAAAAATAGCGCAATAAATTATGCACAAAAACCAAGCTATAGACCTTTAACTAAATTTGAAAATCGTGGCCTAAAACTCGGGCATGGGGTATGGGATTTGGTTTATATACGCACATAACTAGTTGGGGTGATTGATAGTTTTGATGGGCTAGCTCAGATTAAAAGACTTTTTCACTAAATCTTCAGGTTCTTCCCCAAATAGCCATTTACCAATAATCTGCTCTGCTTCTTCTACGCCTTGTTTTTTCAAGCTAGAAAATAACTGTATAGTGCATTCGCTGTGGTAATGATTGCCCCAAGTTTCAATTAATTCTTTACGGACACGACTTAAAGTTAAGCCGGCCTCACCGCGAGACAATTTATCCGCTTTAGTTAATAGAACATGCACAGGTTTACCGCTTGGACAAAACCAATTCAACATTTGGCGGTCCAAGGGTGTGAGTGGGTGGCGACTATCCATAACCAACACCAAGCCTCCCAAGCTAGAACGTTCGCTTAAATATCGTGCCAGTACATTTTGCCAATGTGCCCGCATGGCTTCGGGGACCTTGGCGTAGCCGTAACCAGGAAGATCGACTAAGTGTCTATCATTACCTAGTGTGAAGAAGTTAATTAACTGGGTGCGCCCAGGTTGTTTGCTAACGAAAGCTAGGCGATTGTGATTCGCAAGCGTATTTAAAGCACTTGATTTTCCTGCGTTTGAGCGACCGGCAAAGGCAACCTCAATACCGCTTGCAAGCGGTAAGTCTCGTAAATGATGGGCTGAGATATGAAAAGTAGCATTTTGAAACAAAGGCATTGGAATCCAATTCTAATACTAAGGGACGTCGGGCTTAGTGATAAATTAACGTCCAGAAAATCTATGTTGAAAAATGCTATCACGAATAGATGTTTTTCGCTAAAATAGCGTGTTAATTGATTGAATAATTTAGATTAGTAACTTGGGTAAAATGTCGCTGTAACTTAAAGTACAGGTAAGTAAATTTCAGATCTTAAATTTAAGAACTAGGAGCAGTAATGCAATTTCGTAATTTAGCATGGTTAGTGTTAAGTATGACATTAAGTTTATCGGCACATGCCGCGACAGCAACTCTTGATAAAAAAGCTGTGGTGCCAGAAGTAAGGACTGCTGAAAGTATAGTTACTTCGGTTTGCTCAGCTTGTCATGGTTTAGATGGTAATAGTGTAATTACGCTTAATCCTAAGTTAGCCGGTCAGCACCCTGAATATATAGTTAAACAACTAACGGAGTTTAAGTCTGGCAAACGAGCAAATGCAGTGATGTCTGGTATGGCTGCCATGTTAAGTGACGAAGATATGAAAAACTTAGCAGCTTACTTTGCGAGTCAAAAGCTGGCTTTAGGTCAAGCTAAAACTAACGCCCAAGGATCTTTAGGTGAGAAGATTTATCGCGGAGGTATTGCTTCAAATAATCTACCTGCCTGCGCCTCCTGTCATGGTGCCACAGGTTCAGGTTTGCCAAAACAATTTCCGCGCTTAGGTGGACAACATTCTGATTATATATTGGCACAACTTAGAACTTTCCGAACTGGAGAGCGTGCCAATGCTCCGATAATGATGACGATCGCTGCAAAAATGACTGACGCTGAAATGTCGGCAGTTGCTGATTATATGCAAGGTTTGCGCTAAGAAGTAGGTTTAAAAGAGGCTGCTAATGTTGCTTCTTTTATGTGTAATGTTCTAAACCTAAGTTCTTCAAGTGATTTTAAGTATCTACAACCGAATTTATATAGCAAAGTCATTTTGTAAAATTTTAAAGTAATCAACACGAGAGTAAAGCCTATAAGTAAGGTTATTGCAGGCAGATACAATTAAAATACCTTCCATCCTGTCAAATTGTTTTAAAATAATTAACTAATGACAGCTTACAAAAATTAACAAGTTAGCCATGACTCCCAATATCGTAGAAATTGATAATCTTTCCTTTGGTTACAAAGGTCGCCTGTTGCATAAAGGCATAAATATGGTGTTTCCGAGGGGGAAGGTCGTAGCTATAATGGGTGGAAGTGGGAGTGGTAAAACCACCCTTTTGAGGTTGATAGGCGGGCAGATTAAGCCTAGTAAAGGCGAAGTGCGTGTAGATGGCGATGTTGTTCATAAGCAGGATCGCGATGGAATTTTCAAGTTACGCCGTAAAATGGGTATGTTATTTCAGCATGGTGCTTTGTTCACTGATTTGTCAGTTTTTGATAATGTTGCTTTTCCAATGCGAGAATTAACTGACTTGCCAGAACCTATGATTCGAGACTTGGTGTTAATGAAGCTTAATGCGGTTGGTCTGCGTGGAGCATCTCAATACATGCCAGCAGAGCTGTCCGGAGGAATGGCGCGACGAGTTGCTTTGGCTAGAGCCATTGCTCTTGACCCCCATATCATTATGTATGATGAGCCATTTGCTGGATTAGATCCTATTTCAATGGGTGTTATTTGTGATTTAATTCGCAGCCTTAATGATGCCTTAGGGACCACTTCTATTGTTGTATCTCACGATGTAAAGGAAACCTTCTTAATAGCGGATTACGTTTACTTTGTGGCAAGTGGTGAAGTTGCCGCAGAAGGAACGCCTCATGACTTGATGCAATCTTCACTGCCTTTTGTACATCAATTTGTGCACGGTGAAAAAGATGGTCCAGTGCCATTTCATTATCCAGCTGCTAACTATCAGTCTGAAATACTCAAAAGCTCTACACATGATTAAACTACTAGTTATTGGTATCGGAAGAGTGTTGCGCGGCTTGGGTACACGAATGATTGAGCGTGTTTGGCGTTTAGGCGCGGGTGCAAGACTATTTTTCTTGACTATATTTTATTCAGGAGAAAGTTTTCGCCGCTTTCATTTGGTCATGCGTGAAATTTACTTTACCGGTGTTATGTCATTATTGATTATTATCGTTTCTGCTTTTTTTGTAGGGATGGTGCTTGCGTTACAGGGTTACAATACTTTGCAGAAATATGGTTCATCAGAGGCAATCGGCGTTTTAGTAGCATTGTCTCTCGTACGTGAATTAGGTCCTGTAGTTACAGCTTTGTTGTTTGCAGGGAGAGCAGGTACTGCAATTACCGCAGAAATAGGATTAATGAAGACTACCGAGCAATTATCAGCTATGGAAATGATGGCCGTTAGCCCAATCGCACGCGTTGTTGCACCGCGCTTTTGGGCTGGGGTAATTTCTATGCCAATTTTAGCTTCACTTTTCTCAATGGTAGGTATTTTGGGAGGTTATCTGGTCGCAGTCCCTTTAATCGGGGTTGACCAAGGGGCTTTCTGGTCGCAAATGCAAGCTAATGTAGATTTTAGATTAGATATCGTAGATGGTTTAATTAAGAGCCTCGTATTTGGCGTTGCTTGTACCATGATTGCCCTGTTTGAAGGATTTGATGCCCCACCTACTGCAGAAGGCGTAAGTAGAGCAACTACCAGAACAGTGGTGATTTCGTCTCTTACTGTCCTGGGTTTAGATTTCGTTTTAACATCATTTATGCTCGCTGTTTAATAGATGCTGGCCGACAATGAAAATATGTGCAAATTGAGGGAGTAATAAGTGGATAGAACAACAATTGATTTATGGGTAGGTGTTTTTGTAGCGCTTGGTATGGCTGCATTATTAGGCTTGGCAATGAAGGTAGGCAATTTGACTTCAGCAAACTTAGGTCCAACCTATAGCGTCAGTGCTGCCTTTGAGAATGTAGGCAGTTTAAAGCCAAATGCACCTGTAAAAAGTGCCGGTGTAGTTGTAGGTCGCGTGGACAGCATTAATTTTGATGGATTAAAATTTGAGGCAATTGTAAAAATTAATATCGATCAGCGCTATAAATTTCCTAAAGATACTTTTGCCAATATTTATACGGCAGGTTTGCTGGGTGAGCAATACATTGGACTCGAGGCGGGTGGGGATGAAGACACTTTAAAGAATGGTGATAGAATAGCTAAGACACAAGATGCGATTGTGTTGGAAAAAATGATTAGCCAATTTTTGTTTAGTAAAGCCTCTGAAACAAAAGCGGACAACGCTGAACCAATACCAGCATCAACTGCCAAAGCGTCAGATAAAAAGTCTGCTGGTAAGACTTTAGAGTTGGGTGATCCAGGCTTTTAATTAACGCTTAAACTTGATTAATGTTAGATGTCCAGTTGCGCAAGTTTAGTGGGAAAGTAAGTGGTCCTTTTTTTTGTGAAGTATGTGCTGCAGAGCAATAAGCAAGGAATATCAATGAAAGTAATTCTTAAGTTTTTAGTTAGCATAAGTTTGTTTGCATTTGTTGCAACTGCATATGCAGAAGTTGCTCCTGATTTGCTTGTTAAGCAAACTGCCCAAGAAGTTCTGACCATTATCAAAAATGATAAAGAAATTCAGGCCGGCAATAAGCAGAAATTGTATGCGGTTATTGAGGCAAATATTTTGCCAAACTTTGATTTTGATCGAGTGTGTCGTATGGTGCTTGGCAAAAGCTGGCGGTCAGCAACGCCTGAGCAGCAAGCTACTTTTCAAAAAGAATTCCAAAGTCTGCTATTGCGTACTTACGCTTCTGCGCTTGGGAAATACAAAGATCAGACCATAGAATATAAGCCGTTTCATCTAGAGGCTGATGCCAAAAATGCGAATGTTAAAACGCAAATTCTGCAACCTGGTGGACAACCAGTTGAAGTTGATTATGATCTTATTAAATCTGAAAATGGTTGGAAGGTTTACGATATAGTGATTGAAAGCGTTAGCTTGGTAACGAATTACAGAAGTCAATTCAGTAATGAAATTCGCCAAAATGGTTTAGATAGCTTAAATAAAAAACTTGAAGATAAAAATAGGTCGGCTGGTGTTTAGGCTGAAATTTGTATGACTAGTATTACGCAAGAAGGCAATCAGTGGCATATTTTCGGTGATGTACTGATGCAAAATGCCAATGCAATTTTAGCTCAAAGTAAAAATTTATCTATGGGCGATAAAGTTGAAGTAGATTTTTCTGGCACTACCAATATAGACACTTCAGCCTTAAGTTTAATCATGGAGTGGCAACGTCGAGCCATGGCTTCGAAATGCAAAGTAAGCTTTGCTAATATGCCGCCTAACTTAAATAGTTTAGCCGAACTTTACGGTGTGACCGCATTTATTCCATTAGCAAAAACTTAAATATCTTGGTTGTCGTGATTTGCTCAAAAAAACTGCTCTCAGTTTTATTTTAAAAACAATCAAAGTATTATAAGTAAAGTCTATATTCATTATATTTTAAGCTTTATGTTCCAAGCTTACCTATGATTCTATCAACAGTTGAATTGTCAATTTGAAAGTTTAATGTGTCTATTCCTGCAATTGAAATTAATGGTTTGCATAAATATTTCGGTGATCTACATGCACTGAAAGGTATTAATTTAACGATTGAGCAAGGTGAGTTTTTTGCGTTACTAGGGCCTAATGGTGCGGGTAAATCAACTTTAATTAATATTCTAGCGGGATTAATTAAGCCTAGTTCTGGTAACATTTCAGTGATGGGCTTCGATGTTGTTAATCGTTATCAGCAGGCGAGGCAGTTATTAGGCATAGTTCCACAAGAGTTGGTGTTTGACCCATTTTTTAATGTAAGAGAAATGCTACGCTTTCAAGCCGGCTATTTTGGCCATGGCCCCGAAAATGATAAATGGATTGATGAAGTACTCAAGGGTTTAGGCTTAACTGATAAAGCGCATACCAATATGCGCAAGCTTTCAGGTGGAATGAAACGGCGCGCATTAATTGCTCAAGCATTAGCACATAGACCACCTGTCATTGTCTTAGATGAGCCTACTGCGGGTGTTGATGTAGAGCTAAGGCAGATGTTATGGGAATTTATTAAGAAACTCAATCGAGCTGGTCACACCATTATTCTCACTACACATTATTTAGAAGAGGCTGAGGCTTTATGTAGTCGGGTGGCGATGATGAAGCAAGGGGAAATTGTAGCCCTTGATAGCACCTCTAGTTTACTTAATAAATTTGCAGGTAAAAATTTACGCTTAAGTTTAGGATCCGTTGTCTTGCCAGAGGTATTGGAGCCACTGCTACGTAATCAAGATAATGGTATATTTACCTTTGCGCTTAATGATAGTGAACAAATCGAATTTGTGTTATCGGTCTTACGGGCTGCCAACATTAAGGTGCTCGATATGCAGTTAAGCGAAGCCGATTTAGAAGATGTATTTTTATCGCTAGTGGGCAAACAGTCATGATGAATCAGGTTAAAATTAAATCTTCATTCAGAGGTCCTTGGACGTTATTAAAAAAAGAGATGTTAAGATTTTGGCGTGTTGCTTTTCAAACAGTAGCTGCTCCAGTAATCACTGCTTTGCTTTATTTGCTAATATTTTCACATGTGCTTGATAAGCAGGTGCAGGTTTACGATAACGTGCCATATACAGCATTCCTAATACCTGGCTTAATTATGATGTCGGTGTTGCAAAATGCTTTTGCAAACAGCTCATCAAGTCTCATACAGTCGAAGGTCATGGGTAATTTGGTGTTTATTTTACTGACGCCTCTTACCCATCTGCAGTTTTTCACAGCATTTTTATTTGCAGCAATTATTCGCGGTTTGGTAGTTGGATTGTTTATATTTTTGGTTGCAATATGGTTCGTAGATATTCATATTGCTAACCCATGGTTAATAATTGCATTTGCTTTGCTCGGAAGTGCGTTAATGGGTACTTTTGGCATCATTGCGGGGATATGGGCAGATCGTTTTGATCAAATGGCAGCTTTTCAGAATTTCATTATTATGCCTTTGTCGTTCTTATCTGGAGTGTTTTACTCAATACATTCTCTTCCCAATTTTTGGCAAAAACTATCGCAACTTAACCCATTTTTCTACATGATTGATGGATTTAGGTATGGTTTTTTCGGCAAAGGTGATGTGTCACCTTTTATTAGCTTGTCTGTAGTTGGCTTGTCGTTCTTAGTGTTAGCATGGGTATCACTAAAAATGTTAAAATCAGGCTACAAATTAAGAACCTAAATATTTAGCTTGGAATGAATAAATTTCGGGCTGGAAAGTGAAGATATAAGTGTTAAGTGCACAACAGCTAGAATCGTACATTACGCAACATTTAGCTTGCGATCATATTAAAGTCCATGGGGACGATGGAACACATTTTGAAGCTGTTATTGTCAGTCCTGAATTTAACGGCAAGAATATGGTGCAGCAACACCAGTTGGTTTACGCCGCGCTTGGCGATAGAATGCGCTCAGAAATTCATGCGCTTTCTATGAAAACTTATACTCCTGAGCAGTGGAAAAATAAGTTAAATTAATTAAATACAAAGTAATGGAGATTTATATGGATGCACAATTGTTAATTAAAGAAACCGTAACCAGTAACCCAGTAGTGTTATATATGAAAGGTAATCCTAAGTTTCCGCAATGTGGTTTTTCTAATATGGCAACACAAATTCTAGATGCATGTAATGTTAAATATATCTCTGTAGATGTTCTGGCAGATCAAGCGGTGCGGGAAGGCATTAAAGTATATGCGAACTGGCCTACCATACCACAACTTTATATAGGTGGTGAGTTTGTTGGAGGTTCGGATATTATGCGAGCTATGTATGAGAGTGGTGAACTGCAAACTCTAATTGAGAGAGTTAAAGATAACGCGGCCAATTAATTGGACAAGCTTATTATTCAGGGCGGAAATCGCTTAAATGGTGAAGTAGTGATTTCGGGGGCTAAGAACGCAGCCCTCCCTATTTTATGTGCTGCTCTGTTGGCAGAAACCCCACTTCATTTGACTGGCGTGCCAGCACTTAAGGATGTTGGATCCACGATTAAGTTGCTGGAAAATATGGGTGTTAAGATTAGCCGAGAAGCAGATAAAGTAAGTTTAGATGCAAGCATTATTCTTAGCAAAGAAGCTCCATATGATATGGTGAAAACTATGCGTGCTTCTATTCTGGTTCTAGGTCCGTTGTTAGCAAGGTTTGGCATAGCTCGTGTTTCATTGCCTGGTGGTTGTGCTATTGGGTCACGCCCAGTGGATTTGCATATTAAAGGCCTGCAAGCTATGGGTGCTGAAATTCATATCAATCATGGTTATATAGAAGCAACAACAGCGCATCTGCCCAATCAGCGTTTACAAGGCGCGCGTTATTACATGGATTTGGTTACTGTTACTGGTACTGAAAACTTGATGATGGCTGCAACGCTGGCTCAAGGAACAACTGTGTTAGAGAATGCAGCAAAAGAGCCTGAAGTTGTTGATATGGCGGAATGCTTAGTTAAAATGGGCGCAAAAATTACCGGTGCTGGTACTGATGAGATTACCATTATTGGTGTCGACCGATTGAGTGGCGCTTTGCATAATGTGGTTTGTGATCGCATAGAGGCTGGAACTTATATGGTAGCCGTGGCCATGACTGGCGGAGAAGTCAAATTACTGAATGTGCAACCTCATCTGCTTGATGCTGTGATTGAAAAGTTGCGTGATGCAGGAGCAACAGTCAATTGTGATGTAGATAGTATTACGGTGAAAAGTGACGGTCACATGAAGGCGGTCAATATTCGTACTGCGCCTCATCCAGCTTTCCCAACCGATATGCAAGCACAATTTATGGCACTTAATACAGTGGCAAAGGGTATATCAAAAGTTACTGAAACGATTTTTGAAAATCGTTTTATGCATGTACAAGAAATGCAACGACTAGGTGCGAATATAGATATTGAAGGAAATACTGCCTTGGTTAAAGGAGTGGATTTTTTAGACGGAGCTACTGTTATGGCAACCGATTTGCGGGCATCTGCTAGTTTAGTGTTAGCTGGTTTGGTAGCTCGGGGTGAAACCGTGATTGAACGTATCTATCACTTAGATCGTGGTTATGAGAATTTAGAAAAAAAGCTCAATGCCTTAGGTGCTGATGTTAAGCGCATAACGTAAGTTTTCAAAGATTATAAAGTTATGATTACTATTGCACTATCAAAAGGCCGTATCTTTGAGGAAACTACTCCACTGCTAGCCGCGGCAGGAATTTATCCGCTTGAAGATCCAGATTCCTCACGTAAGTTAATACTTGCAACCAATCGTGATGATGTGCGATTAATTATAGTTCGCGCTACTGATGTTCCTACTTATGTTCAGTACGGAGCTGCAGATATAGGAATCGCTGGTAAAGATGTACTGGATGAACATGGTGGTGAAGGGTTATATCAGCCCATAGACTTACAAATTGCTAAATGCAAAATGATGGTGGCAGTGCGTGAAGATTTTGATTATTTCGGATCCATTCGAAGTGGTGCTCGCTTAAAAGTAGTGACTAAATATGTAAAAACTGCTCGAGAGCACTTTGCCGCTAAGGGTATGCATGTCGATTTGATTAAGCTTTATGGCTCTATGGAGTTGGGGCCATTGGTTGGGTTGGCTGACGTCATTGTAGACTTGGTAAGCACTGGAGGGACTTTGCGTGCTAATAACCTTAAGGCAGTCGAGGAGGTCGGTGACATTAGTTCAAGACTTGTGGTGAATCAAGCCTCACTCAAGTTAAATCGATCTAAAATTCAACCGATTATGGATGTATTCTCAACAGTCATTGCACAACGAAATTCAATTTAAAATTATAGGCAATAGCTATGAAAATTAAACGCTTCTCTACCACAGACAGCAATTTTGATGACCAGCTCAAACAGTTGCTTGCTTTTGAAACCGCTCAGGACGATAGCGTTGATGAAGTGGTTGCTAAAATTCTTAAAGATGTAAAGCAACGTGGCGATGATGCTGTATTGGAATATACAAATCGTTTTGATAAAACGGGCGCAAAAACTCTGGTTGAGCTAGAAGTCAGTCAAAGTGAGCTTCACGCCGCGTTGGCTGGCCTGCCAAGTGATCAAAGAGATGCTTTGCAAGCAGCCGCAGATCGGGTGCGTATTTATCATGAAAAGCAGTTAATGGTATCTTGGAGTTATACTGAATCGGATGGCACCTTGCTGGGTCAGCAAGTGACGGCACTAGATCGAGTGGGTTTATACGTGCCTGGGGGCAAGGCGGCTTACCCATCGTCTGTATTGATGAATGCAATACCTGCAAAAGTGGCCGGCGTGCAAGAGTTGATTATGGTGGTACCAACGCCTAATGGTGAACGCAATCAGTTAGTGTTTGCTGCGGCAGCAATTTCCGGAGTGGATAGGGTATTCTGTATCGGAGGTGCGCAGGCCATAGGTGCAATGGCTTATGGTACTCAAACCGTGCCACAGGTAGATAAAATTGTGGGCCCAGGTAATGCATATGTAGCGGCAGCCAAGAGGCGAGTATTTGGCGTTGTTGGCATTGATATGGTAGCGGGACCTTCAGAAATTTTGGTGATTTGTGATGGTAAAACCAATCCGGATTGGGTGGCAATGGATCTGTTTAGTCAAGCTGAGCATGATGAATTAGCCCAATCGATTCTTTTAAGTCCAGATGCAGACTTCCTTGATAAAGTGACAGCTAGCATTGAAAAACTGGTAACGGAGATGCCGCGTAAAGATATTATTATTAAATCATTAACGGATCGTGGCGCTTTAATTCATGTGCGGGATTTAGACGAGGCGGCGACCATAAGTAATTATATTGCGCCTGAACATTTAGAGTTGTCGATTGATGATCCACTTACTTTTAGCCAAAAGATAAAACATGCCGGTGCCATTTTTATGGGACGCGATACTTGCGAGGCTCTAGGTGACTACTGTGCAGGCCCTAATCATGTGCTTCCAACCTCACGTACAGCAAGATTTTCGTCGCCACTCGGTGTTTATGATTTTCAAAAGCGTTCAAGTTTGATTATGGTCTCATCAATCGGTGCGCAGACCTTAGGAAAAGTCGCTGCGACACTTGCTTATGGTGAAGGATTGCAGGCGCATGCCCGAAGTGCTGAATATCGTCTGAAAAATAGCGATTAGGAGATGAGTCAGTTCTGGAGCGAAATTATCCATAAGCTAACGCCCTATGTTCCGGGTGAGCAGCCCAAGCTGGATAACTTAGTTAAACTTAATACCAATGAAAATCCTTATGGACCAAGCCCAAAGGTTATAGCCGCGCTTAAGCAAGAAGTGGCAGATACCTTGCGTTTATATCCAGATCCAAATTCAGAAGCATTGAAAGCTGCAATCGCAGAAACGCATCACTTAAACCCTCATCAAGTATTTGTTGGTAATGGATCAGATGAAGTCTTAGCGCATGTATTCCAAGCCTTATTAAAGCATGATCTTCCATTGCTATTCCCTGATATTAGCTATAGTTTTTATCCGGCATATTGCCGTTTATATTCAATTGATTATAAGACAATAGCACTTGCTCAAGACTTCACAATCAATATTTCTGATTATAACCAACCTAATGGTGGCATTATATTTCCCAATCCCAACGCCCCTACTGGGATACCCTTAGCTTTAGATAAAATTGAACAATTATTAAAAAATAATACACAGTCTGTTGTAGTTATCGATGAGGCTTATGTTGATTTTGGGACCCAATCAGCGGTAGGATTAATTGACCAATATCCTAACTTGCTTGTAACGCACACACTATCTAAAGCACGTTCTCTGGCGGGCTTGCGTGTTGGTTATGCGCTTGGGTCAACAGATCTAATCGAAGCACTAACTCGAGTAAAAGATAGCTTCAACTCTTACCCGATTGATCGTTTAGCCTCAGCAGGAGCAATTGCTGCAATGCAAGACGAGGACTACTTCAATAAAACCTGTTCTTTAGTGATTTCTACGCGTACTAAACTTATTGCCGATTTGGAGCAATTAAACTTCGAAGTATTACCGTCAGGTGCTAACTTCATCTTTGCAAAACATCAAACAAAAGACGGTGCAGAGCTAACCGCGGAACTGCGTACGAGGAATATTATTGTGCGTCACTTCAAAGCGCCTACTCGCATATCAACATATTTACGAATTACCATCGGCACTGACGTTCAGTCCGATTTTCTTATAAGGGCTTTAACTGAGATTTTGTCTTGACGACCAACTTAGCTTAAATGTGGCAATCAATATATAGCTTTGCACTGTCAAGATTATGCACAATCTTACTAGAATCCGTGAAAATATTAATAAAAAGTTTGAACTTAGTTGCTAACTGCGGTTATGATTGCGCAATGTGCATTTATTCGCATAAATAATAATTACATTTAAATCATAATTTTAACCTAAGTAAATTGTATTCATTTACTTTAAGCTGGAGGATGTATCATGGCACAAACCCAAATGGCGTTAGATTCACTGGATTTCGACGGCACCGTCGCTTTAGCAACTAAAGTTGCTCCACATGTAGATATTTTAGAAATAGGCACACCTTGCATCAAGCACAACGGGATTAAATTGCTAGAAGTTTTACGTGCTAAATTTCCAAAAAACAAAATTTTAGTTGATCTTAAAACTATGGATGCAGGTTTCTACGAAGCTGAGCCGTTCTACAAAGCAGGTGCAGATATTTGTACGGTGCTAGGAACAGCAGATTTAGGCACAATCAAAGGTGTAATTGATGTTGCTAATAAATACGGTAAAAAAGCACAAGTTGATTTGATCAACGTAGCTGATAAAAAAACACGTACACTAGAAGTTGCTAAATTAGGTGCACATATTATTGGCGTTCATACTGGTCTAGATCAACAAGCTGCCGGTCAAACACCATTCAATGATTTAGCCATGGTTGCTGGTTTAGGTTTAGGCGTTGAGATTTCAGTAGCTGGTGGTGTTAAAGCTGCTACTACACAACAAGTTAAAGATGCTGGTGCGACAATTATCGTAGCTGGTGCAGCAATTTACGGCGCAACCGATCCTGCTGCTGCAGCTGCTGAAATCACAGCAATTGCTCACGGTGGTTCTGCAAGTGCTGGTGGTGTTAAAAAATACCTACCATGGTTAATTGTTGCTGCAGTTTTGGTTTTATTATTCAATTTACTAGCCGGTAAAAAAGCTGAAGAAGCGCAACCTGCAGTCGAAGCGCCTGTTGCTGCTGAAGTTGCGCCTGCTGCTGCTCCAGAAGCTGCTGCACCTGCTGCTACTCCAGAAGCTGCTGCACCTGCTGCCGCACCTGCTGAAGCTGCGAAATAATTAATTTCTAATCGCTTTTTTATCAGCTTAAGTGTTGATAGTGAGAGGAAGTTGATTAGCGAAAGCTAATGAACTAAAAGCCTAGTCAAGATAAATTACATCTTGCTAGGCTTTGTTTTTTATTGATTGCCATATTTGGTATGCTTCCATCAGCTTTGGGTTAAAATAAGCCCTATTGAAGTTTTACACTATTTCATTTAAGTGATTTTATATGCGTGCAGCTGAAGTTATAAGAAATACACTAGAAACACAAATTACTGCCTCTTTGAATTTGGATGGTACTGGGTTGACGAAACTCAATTCTGGTATAGGATTTCTAGATCATATGCTTGATCAAATTGCACGTCATGGAATGATGGACATTCAAGTCCAAGCTAGTGGTGATTTACATATAGATGCACATCATACAGTCGAAGATATAGGCATTACTATTGGCCAGGCTTTTGCTAAAGCTGTGGGCGATAAAAAAGGGATTAGACGATATGGCCATGCTTATGTGCCTTTGGATGAAGCCCTGTCGCGCGTTGTGCTCGACATTTCAGGCCGACCAGGCTTGGCCTTTGGATGCACGTTTACCCGAGCTACAATTGGTACATTCGATGTAGATTTAGTGCATGAATTTTTTCAGGGCTTTGTTAATCATGCCAATATTTCATTGCATATTGACAACCTTAAAGGTCACAACTCACATCATCAAGCGGAATCAATATTTAAAGCTTTCGGTCGAGCTTTACGTATGGCTGTAGAGTTAGATCCGCGCATGGAAGGCTTGATGCCCTCTACAAAAGGTAGCCTATAAGTCTTGTTAGTGATCGAACCTATAAGTAACAGTTGTAAAAGAGTATGAAAAAAATAGATATTGCGGTAGTAGATTATGGCATGGGCAATTTGCGCTCAGTGTCTAAGGCATTAGAGCATGTAGCGCCAATGAAAAGCGTTCTTGTCACCAGTGACCCCAAAGAAATAATAAGAGCGGATCGTGTAGTTTTTCCTGGGCAAGGTGCCATGCCTGATTGTATGCATGAATTAGATGCGCGTGGCCTTCGGGAAGCTGTTTTATCCGCTGCCAACAATAAACCATTTTTGGGGATTTGCATTGGCCTGCAAATGTTATTTGAGCACTCTGAGGAGGGTGATGCTGCAGGGCTAGGTTTATTTAAGGGTGTAGTGAAGCGTTTTGCAGTAGCAGATATGAAGCTTACTGACGGTGAAAAGCTAAAGGTGCCACATATGGGCTGGAATCAGGTGTACCAAACCAACAGCAATAAAGATAAACCCCATAAATTATGGCAAGATATTGATGATGCTGCACGTTTTTATTATGTTCACAGTTATTATGTGCAACCTGCAGACGAAAATCTTATAGCCGGCATTAGTGAGTACCCCAAACCTTTTACGTGTGCTATTGCCAGTAATAATTTGTTTGCTGTTCAGTTCCATCCAGAAAAAAGTGCTAGCGCAGGGTTGCAATTATTAAGTAATTTTATAGAGTGGCAACCTTAATTCTGCGTTATTTTTATCCACCCATTTTTTGTTCGTAATTATTAAATACTCATATGTTAATTATCCCAGCAATTGATCTCAAAGACGGCCATTGTGTAAGGTTAAAACAAGGCTTAATGGAGGAATCCACGGTGTTTTCAGAAGACCCTGGTGCGATGGCTCGCCATTGGGTTGATCGAGGCGGTAAGCGCTTGCATTTGGTGGATTTGAATGGTGCCTTTGCAGGTAAGCCGGTGAATGAAGCAGCAATTAAGACTATAGTGAAGGCAGTAGGAGGAGAAATCCCAATTCAATTAGGTGGTGGTATTAGAGACTTAGAGACTATAGAGCGTTACCTAGATAGCGGTATTGACTATGTAATCATCGGTACTGCAGCAGTTAAAAATCCTGGATTCTTGCATGAAGCTTGTTATGCTTTCCCTAGACAGATTATGGTTGGGTTGGATGCAAAGGACGGCAAGGTTGCGGTTGATGGCTGGTCTAAGCTCACTGGACATGATGTTATTGATTTAGCGAAAAAGTTTGAAGATTATGGTGTAAATGCAATTGTGTATACTGATATTGGGCGCGATGGGATGTTGACTGGTGTAAACATTGAAGCTACAGTTGCCCTAGCGCAAGCACTCACAATTCCAGTGATTGCCTCAGGCGGAGTGACTAATCTTGATGATGTGCGCAAGTTATGCGCTGTGGCGAGTGAAGGGATCATAGGCACAATTACTGGCCGTGCAATTTATGAAGGAACATTAGACTTTACTGCAGCACAGGCTTTGGCTGACGAGCTTAGTTAATGGGTCTAGCAAAAAGAATCATACCGTGTTTGGATGTGACTAATGGTCGCGTTGTTAAAGGCATTAATTTTCTAGAGTTACGTGATGCGGGGGATCCAGTTGAAATAGCTAAACGTTATGATGATCAAGGTGCAGATGAGCTGACCTTTTTAGATATTACTGCCAGCTCTGATAATCGGGGTTTAATTTTTCATATAATTGAGCAAGTGGCCTCGCAAGTATTTATTCCGTTAACTGTTGGTGGAGGTGTGCGTGAGGTTGAAGATGTGCGTCGCTTGCTGAATGCAGGCGCTGACAAAGTCAGTATTAATACGACTGCAGTGCTTAATCCTCAAATGGTCGCTGATGCTGCTAGCCGCTTCGGCTCGCAATGCATAGTGGTAGCTATCGATGCTAAAAAAGTAGAAAACCAACCTTTTCAATGGGAAGTATTTACGCATGGTGGGCGTAAGGCAACTGGTTTAGATGCCGTTGAGTGGGCCAAAAAAATGGTGGAATTAGGAGCAGGTGAGTTACTAGTAACTAGTATGGATAGAGACGGTACTAAAATAGGATTTAATAATCCATTAAACCGCGCAATTTCAGATGCAGTGGCTGTGCCCATTATAGCCTCTGGAGGAGTCGGTAATTTGCAGCATCTGGTAGACGGTGTTAAAGATGGCGGGGCCGATGCGGTACTTGCCGCAAGTATATTTCATTACGGTGAATATACAGTTAGGCAGGCTAAGGAGTATATGGCACAACATGGTATAGAAGTTAGGTTATAAATTGACACCATTATTAAGTTGGTTAGATGAAGTGAATTGGGATGTTAATGGATTGGTGCCGGTCATTGCGCAAGAGCGAGAGACTGGGAAAATCCTTATGTTTGCATGGATGAACCGTGAGGCTTTACAATTAACCTCTACCACTATGAAGGCTGTATATTGGTCTCGCTCACGTAATAAGCTCTGGCTTAAAGGGGAAGAATCTGGTCACATACAACATGTGTCGGAAATACGATTGGATTGTGATGAGGATGTAATTCTCCTAATGGTAGATCAAGAAGGCGGCATTGCTTGCCATACTGGAAGACATAGTTGTTTCTATAAAACTCTTCAAAATGGACATTGGCTGATAGATCAGGATGTCATTAAAAATCCGGACGAAATTTACAAAAATGAATAATATTTTAGATCGCTTAGCCGAACTGCTGGAACAAAGAAAAAGTGCTGATCCTCAATCTTCTTATGTTGCCAGTCTCTATGCCAAAGGTATGGACAGTATATTAAAGAAAGTTGGGGAAGAAGCAACTGAAACGATTATTGCTGCCAAAAATGGGGATCAACAACAGCTTATTTATGAAACCTCTGATTTGTGGTTTCATACCCTAGTCATGCTCACTAAAGCAGGCCTAAAGCCTCAAGATGTCTTAGATGAACTTGCTCGACGTGAAGGTTTGTCTGGTATTACTGAAAAAGCATCAAGAACTACAGATGGTGAAAAATAATGAGTTCGGACTGCATTTTTTGTAGGATAATTCAGACTGATATTCCAGCAAAGAAAATATATGAAGATGAGGATGTTATTGCTTTTCACGATATTCATCCTATTGCATCAGTTCATTTTTTAATTGTACCTAAATTACATATCGAGAGCTTAGCGAGTTGCACATTGCAACATCAGTTGCTATTGGGAAAACTGCTGTTATTAGCGCCTAAGCTTGCTAAAGAACAGGGCTTATTAGGATTTCGAACCATGATTAATACGGGGCATGATGGTGGGCAGGAAGTGTTTCATATACACTTGCATGTATTTGGAGGCAGCGATAAGCTACCAAAGACATAGAATTAAATTTTAACGGAAGTAATTACTATAAATACTATAGTTAAGGAGAGTCACAATGGGTTCATTTAGTATCTGGCATTGGTTGATAGTATTACTTATTGTGGTGTTGATATTTGGCACAAAAAAACTACGTAATATGGGTGGTGATGTAGGCGGAGCTGTTAAAAACTTCAAAGAAGCTATGAATGAGGAAAGTAGTGTTTCAGTTACAGAAAGCGTTTCAAATATAATTGAAGCTGAGGTGGTACCTGCTGAAAGAGCTGCTCCAAAAAAACGTATAGCGGTCACAAAACCAAAAACGGAAGTTAAACCTAAAACGATTGCCAAAGCTAAGGCACCTGCTAAAGCAGAAGGTATAGCTCCAGAAAAAGCACCAGTAAAACCAAAAGCACCAGCAAAACCAAAGGCGGTTGTAAAGCCTAAAGCAGATACACCTAGGAAGATTTAGTTAATAATTCTCATCGATATTCAAAGATCGCATATTTATGTTTGATGTTTCATTCTCTGAGTTAGTGGTGATTGGGGTAGTTGCGCTGATTGTGATTGGGCCAGAAAAATTGCCTAAAGTAGCGCGCACTCTAGGTGCGCTGACTGGACGTATGCAAAGATATATGACTGAAATTAAAGAGGAAGTGAACCGTGAGGTGCGTTTTGAAGAGCTGCAGCAACTACAGAAAGAAATTAAATCCAAAGTCGATCAAACTGAAGCTAATATAAGGCTTAAAACACATACATTAAATTCAGAGTTAGATCTCCGAGTGTCTGCAGAATTAAAGCCGGTTGAAAAGAAGAAGGTTGTACGTAAGAAATCTCCAGTCAAAGTTAAGTCAATCTAGTGACTCCTACCGATAACTTCATTTCACATTTAATCGAGTTACGTGGCCGATTATTACGTATCCTTATTGGATTTAGTATTGTATTTATAGGACTCTTTCCTTTTGCAAACAAGATCTATTCTGCGCTTGCAGCACCATTGTTAAGTAAATTACCTGCCGGTGGGCAAATGATTGCTACTGCGGTAACTACCCCCTTTTTTGTACCGATGAAAGTGGCGATGATGGCTGCATTTATTGTCTCTTTGCCGCACACCATGCATCAGATTTGGGCCTTTGTTGCGCCTGGACTTTATACGCATGAAAAAAGATTCATGATTCCAATGATTATTGCTAGTAGTCTGTTGTTTCTCGCTGGAATGTCTTTTGCTTATTTCTTAGTCTTCCCTGTTGTCTTTGGCTTTATTGTAGGCAGTGCACCACAGGGTGTGGCTGTAATGACGGATATTGGTAACTATTTAGATTTCGTACTTACCTTGTTCTTTTCTTTTGGAATAGCTTTTGAAGTACCGATTGCTGTGGTAATGGCGGTTCGATTTGGATGGGTAAGTGTAGTGCAGCTCCAGCAAGCACGTGCTTATGTTATTGTTGCTGCTTTTGTGGTTGGAGCAGTATTGACTCCGCCTGATGTTATTTCTCAGTTTATGTTGGCAATACCAATGTGGTTGTTATATGAAATGGGTATTCTTGTTGCGAAATATACTAAACAAGCCCCAACTTCCTCCAATAATAATTAATCTTTCACTTGACTGGGTTTAGGCCTCTTACCAATAACGACTCCTACATTTAAAGCTTTCTGAGCACGAGAAATTTTAATATTCGCTTTTTGATTGGGTTTCAGCACTGCAATCAGATTCAGCATTCCCGCGCTATCTAGAACTGGTTTACCTTCTATTTCTAATAAAATATCACCCGCACGAAGCCCGGCAGCGTCAGCTGGGCTATTTTTTAATACGCCAGCAATTAATGCACCTTGAAGTTCTTTAAGCTTGAATGATTCTGCTAACTCAGTGGTTATGTCTTGCGCTTCAATACCAATCCACCCTCTAGTTACACTGCCATGAGTCACAATTTGCTCCATTACTTGACGTGCTAAGATAGCTGGAATTGCAAAACCAATGCCCATAGAACCTCCATTGCGAGAGTAGATAGCACTATTTATGCCAACTAGATTGCCAGCAGTGTCGATGAGAGCGCCACCAGAATTGCCAGGATTAATCGATGCATCGGTTTGAATGAAATTTTCAAATATATTAATGCCTAAGTGATTACGTCCGAGTGCGCTTACAATGCCTTGAGTAACAGTTTGACCGACACCAAAAGGATTTCCAATAGCAAGAACAACATCACCAATACTTAATCGGTCTGAGCTAGCAAAAGTAATGGCAGGTAAGTGGTTCCCGCTTATTTTGATTAGGGCGAGATCAGTATCTGGGTCTGTACCCACCACTTTAGCTGACATTTTACGGCCGTCTGCAAGGGCGACTTCAATTTCGTCAGCAGCTGCTATGACATGGTTGTTAGTTAAAATAAGACCCTGTTCACTTACAATAACTCCTGACCCTAAACTATTTTCTTGGTGAGATTGGTTTTCCATGTCATCCATTTGATCACCAAAAAAATTACGAAAGCTTGGGTCGTCCAAGTATTTCTGATCTTCATTAGTAGATACTTTTTTACTGGTGAAGATATTAACAACTGCGGGCATCGCTTTTTTTGCTGCATAACTGTAAGAGCCGGTTAAACTTAGTTTTGCCCCAGATTCAACCTGCTTTATTACAATGGCCTGTTCATTATTTAGAAAGTTGGGAAAGAATATACGCAATACAAAAAGTAACGCTAAGCAAAGCGTCACAGCTTGTGCAAAAAAGAGCCATAGTTTTTTAATTAACTGATTGATCATAATTTCGGATACTTAATTAAATTCTCAAAATAGAAATATTTCACTAGTTTATTCCATTGCGTACAATATCAGGCAATAAAGTAAATAATTCAATACCCTTATTTCGACAAGGAACAAAGTCATGGTTGATTTAAATACCCTCGTAAATTATGCCCAACAGTTGATGCAAGTTTCACGCTTTCAAGATTACTGCCCGAATGGCCTGCAGGTTGAGGGTAAAAAAGAAGTAAAAAAAATAGTAACTGGGGTGAGTGCAAGTATGGCGTTGCTAGAAGCGGCGAAAGAGGCAGGTGCTGACTTGATTCTGGTACATCATGGTTATTTTTGGCGCAATGAAGACCAAAGAGTGATTGGCATTAAGCGCAATCGATTAAGATTTTTATTAGAAAATGACTTAAATTTGCTGGCCTATCATTTACCTTTAGATGCGCATGCGCAGCTTGGGAATAACAGGCAGTTTGGAAAAAAGTTGGGAATTACGATGGATTCCTACAATGGAGAGTCTGACTTAGTTGCCACTGGCCATTTGGAGCAACCAATCAAGCTGGTGGATTTTTCGTTACATATTGAAAATACTTTGCAACGATATCCACT
>Ga0364894_10044_pt1 | contig 68862 bp, 43 predicted proteins | sample ExccelJu500001D4_FD_206942 | JGI IMG/M metagenome (GOLD analysis project Ga0364894, IMG submission 206942) | Enriched cells from Trout Bog Lake Hypolimnion, Wisconsin, USA - BchlTB.July16.5000.01.D4 | ecosystem: Environmental > Aquatic > Freshwater > Lake > Hypolimnion/Profundal zone | place: USA...
CATTGCCGGAACTTGGCGCGTCGCTGGCAATGTGGAGGCGATAGAACTCATGTCCGTGGAGCTGAATTAAGTGAGGACTGCCGGAGACAAGGCCCGCCGCATGAGCCTGCTTTACTCGCGCTTTGGCGGCAAGATGCGCTGGTTTTTCCGAACTGTCCTCAAAGGCCGAAATCAACAGTTCGGCGGAACGATCAAGGCGCTGGAGGTGCATGTCCAGCAACATATGCCGCCCAGGTGGCTGCACGGGGAGATAGACCGGCTCGGGCTTGAATTCGGCGGGCAGCACAAAACGAAAGCCAAGGTAAGGATTGCAATAAGTGGATCGTCCGAGCCATGCAACCTCCGGATACCTCGTCGACGCATTAGAGGTCTGCGCCGGTGCGACGGAGCGAAGCACGCCAAGAAAGGTTACGATCAAAATAATCTGGGTGGCTCTACTTCGGTGGCGGGTACTGATTCGGGTACAATCAGGTTTTCCGGGAAATTTTAGCATCCGGCTTAATCCAGTATTTTGGGATCTGCCTTGACTATTCAGTTTGCGGCTATGATCGCGCTTGCCCCACGGGCGAATCCGGTGGTGCAATTCCTGCAGAAACAGACCAACGCCACGTTCAAGGGGCTGTATCACGCCAACGGCTTCGACATGGCGTTGCTGATTCCCTACTTCATCGTGTTGATAATTCTGGCCTCGTACGGATTTCATCGCTATCAGCTTGTTTGGATGTACTACAAGCATCGTAAGAACAAGACAACCACTCCAAAATCGACATTTACCCGACTGCCGAGGGTCACCATCCAGTTGCCCATCTTTAATGAGCAGTTCGTGGTGGACCGGCTGGTGGAGTCGATCTGCAAACTGGACTACCCGCGCGATCTGCTTGATATCCAGGTATTGGATGACTCGACCGATGAAACCGTGGGCGTAGCCGCCGAAGTCGTGGAGCGGTTCCGAGCCCTGGGAAATGACATTGTTCATATCCACCGTACCGATCGGACCGGGTTTAAAGCCGGCGCACTCGAACACGGACTGAAGACCGCCAAAGGTAAGTTTGTCGCAATCTTTGATGCCGACTTCACCCCGCCCAGCGACTGGATTATGAAAGTAATCCACCACTTCGCAGAGCCCAACATCGGCATGGTGCAAACCCGTTGGACCCACATCAACCGGCATTATTCGTTCCTCACCGAGGTCGAAGCGATTCTGCTGGATGGACATTTTATTCTGGAACACGGTGGACGTTCGCGCGCCGGTGTTTTCTTCAACTTCAACGGCACCGCCGGCATGTGGCGCATCCGCGCCATCGAAGAAGCAGGCGGATGGCAACACGACACGCTCACTGAAGACACCGATCTGAGTTATCGCTGCCAGTTGAAAGGCTGGCGGTTCCTCTACCTGCAGGACGTAGAGTGTCCGGCGGAACTGCCAATCGAGATGACGGCGTTCAAGACGCAACAGGTGCGCTGGGCCAAGGGCTTGATCCAATGCGCGATAAAAGATCTGCCAAGGGTAATGAAATCGAAAGTCAGCACCAGGGAGAAGGTTGAGGCGTGGTATCACCTGACGGCTAATCTTAGCTATCCGCTGATGATCATGCTCTCGGTGCTGCTGCTGCCGGCAATGGTGATTCGCTTCTACCAGGGCTGGTTCCAGATGATGTATATCGACGTGCCGCTCTTTCTTGCCTCAACGTTTTCCATTTCGAGCTTCTACCTGGTTTCGCAGAAGGAACTCTTCCCTGCGCGATGGTGGCGAACCTTCTTCTATCTGCCTTTCTTGATGGCGCTCGGAATCGGCTTGACGATTACAAACTCTAAAGGGGTAATCGAAGCGTTGCTCGGGAAGCAATCGGCATTCGCGCGCACTCCAAAATACAGCGTTCAGACAAAGGGGCAGAAGAATCTGGCGGTACAGGCGGCTAGAAAATATCGCAAACGCCTGGGGCTGATTCCATGGATCGAACTCGCAGTAGGCTCCTACTTTGCAATGACGGTGTGGTATGCCGTTGCAAACGAAAACTACATCACGGTTCCCTTCCTGATTCTGTTTGTCTATGGCTACTGGTATACGGGACTGATGTCGCTTTTGCAGGGACGATTTGAGCTGTTTGGGCAGGGCTCAGGCAGTTCGGAAGAACATGTGAAACCCTTTCCGGTTGGAGTTTAGCGCGCGATTGGAGCGCTGTTGGGTCAATGAAGGTTCCGAAGATTTTTCTCGTTGCATGGTTGCTGCTCATCGTCTTCCTGGGCGTTTTTTCTCTCGCCATCCCTTCGTATGCTCTCGACCGTCAGTCCCCGGCAGACTACCACGCACGTCGGGTGGCACTCTCCAGGAAGCTGGTATCAGACAACAATAGCGGCGTAGCTGTTTTGTTTGCCGCGACGGAGTCGGAAGGTCCGAACGCGCTTTATGGCTTTCGGCAAGATAACAATTTCTACTACCTGACAGGCTGGGCTGAGCCAGGCGCAGCCGTAGTGATTGCGCCCGCCATGAAAGCCAGTGGCGACACTCCGGCGCGACCTTACACGGAGATGCTCTTTCTTCCTGCACACAACCTGACGCAGGAACGGTGGACCGGACCGAAGTTAGGCGCAGATGATCCGGAAATCACGGCAATCACCGGGTTCGATCGCGTGGCCACTCTCAGCCAGATGTCTGAGTTGTTGACACAGATTGTTCCGCAGCCCCGTGCAGTGATTTACACTGCCATGGCGGATTCGCCCGAAACCACTCCCTCGACCCTTCCCTTGGAGTGGCTGAAGCGGGCCAACGCATTTCCAAACTATGTAACGTACCTGGGCATTGAAGAGACCCTCGCTGAATTACGCAAACATAAGGACCGCGGCGAAATTGAACGGATTCGCCACGCCACCCAGGCGTCGATTGCAGGCCATCGCGCGGCGATGCAACTGATGCGTCCGGGGCTGTTCGAATACCAGATTGCGGCACTGATGCAGTACAAGTTTCAAGACCTCGGCTGCGAGCGTCCCGCCTATGCGTCGATCGTCGGATCAGGGATCTATTCGACCGTGCTGCATTACTCGGAAAACTCCCATGAAATCCATGACGGGGATGTCGTGGTGATGGATGTAGCAGGCGAATATGGCATGTATGCCAGCGACATCACACGCACCCTGCCTGCAAATGGACACTTCACAAGTCGCCAGCGGGAAATTTACAACGTCGTCCTGGGGGCACAACAAGCGGTGATGAAAGCAGTTGTGGCGGGCAAAAGCACTTTGACCAAATACGAAGACAATTCGCTCTACAAGGTCGCCTACGAGTACATCAACAGCCATGGCAAAGACCTGCACGGTCAGCCACTGGGCAAGTATTTCATTCACGGATTAGGCCATCGCGTGGGTCTGGAAGTGCACGACGTGGGCTCAGGACCGGTCGACAAGGGCGACGTGTTCACGGTGGAACCGGGAATCTACATTCCTGAGGAAAAAATTGGGGTGCGGATTGAGGATATCGTGATGCTGGATGAGAGCGGTAAGCTGGTGAATCTGACCGCCGAACTGCCCCACACAGCGGAAGAAGTAGAGGCGGCAATGCACAGGTAAGGCTCGAAACGTGGGGCTGGCAGGCCTCTACTCTGGTATGCTAGAGCTCTGTGATTATCAAGGTTCTTTTTGTGGTCCTGGTGTTGTCGGCAGCCGTTCTGATTGGAGTCGCCATCGCCGTGTATGTTCGCGTCAGGCGGCATCTAAAGTCCCGGCGGGCAAAGGCGAAGGTTTCGGCGGAAGCGGCACCAGATAGGCAACAAGAAGACTTGTCGTAGGGATCCTGAAATATTCCTAAATAGGCGGGCCAATTGGCCCCGGAAAAGACTTATGAGCACCAGCGGTTCTGAAACAATTGAGATCAAAATTGCGCACAGTCCTGATTCGGACGACGCGTTCATGTTCTATGGGTTGGCAACCAACAAGATTCGGGTGCCAGGTTTCAAGTTCACCCACGTCCTGTGCGATATCGAAACGCTCAACCATAAGGCGATTGCGGAAGCCTATTACGACGTAACCGCGATCTCCTTTCATGCGTATCCGTACCTGCAAGACCGGTACGCGCTGATGCCGAGTGGCGGCAGCGTTGGCGATGGTTACGGCCCGATGATCGTTGCCCCCAAGTCCTACACGCTGGATGAAGTGAAGAAGCTCAAGATCGCTATCCCCGGCACCCTGACCACTGCCGTGCTCGCGCTCAAACTCTTCGCTCCTGACATTCAGACCGAGGTTGTCCCGTTCGATAAGATCATTCCCGCCGTGCTGGATGGCAAGTACGATGCCGGATTGATCATCCACGAGGGCCAGCTTACGTACGACAAGTGTGGATTGAACCGCATTCTGGACCTTGGCAAGTGGTGGCGTGAACTCACCGGACTGCCACTCCCGCTGGGAGCCAACGCGATCCGCAAAGATCTCGGTGCAGAGACGATCGCCAAGGTTTGCAAAGCTCTGCGCGACAGCATTCAGCATGCGCTCGATAACCGTGAACAGGCTCTCCAGTATGCCATGCAGTTTGCTCGCGATCTGGATGCGCGCGACGCCGACAAGTTCGTGGGAATGTACGTCAACGAGCGCACCCTGGACTATGGCAACGATGGCCGTGAAGCCGTCGCCAAACTGCTCAATATGGGCCATGACAAAGGCATCATCCCACCGGCAATCAAGCTGGAGTGGGTGGGCGAGTCGGCTTCTGCAAACAAGGTTTAGCAACCCGGCGGCTCTACTTAGAAAAGCTCCGCGCAATCGCGGGGCTTCTTCTTTTTAGCCAATCTATTTTCCTTCCGTTAAACTGATTTCGTATGCCTCTGACAGATGGCCTTAAAACAACGCGCCAGACGCTGATGATCGATGCTGACGACACCCTGTGGGAAAACAACATCTACTTTGAGCGGGCTATCGCAAATTTTATCTCGTTCCTGAACCATAGCCACTTCACTGCCGCGCAGGTGCGGCAGAAACTAAACGAGGTGGAACATCTGAACGTTTTGAAGCGGGGTTATGGACTAAACAGCTTTGCGGCGGCTCTGGTAGATACCTTCGAGCATCTTTCGGTTGAGCCCTTAACGCCGGCTCTGCGGGAGACGATTCACGGCTTTGCGCAGACCATTGCCGAGCAACCGATTGAACTCCTCAAGCATGTCTCCCCAACTCTGAGAGAGCTTCGCACGCGTCATCGGCTACTGCTGGTGACGAAGGGCAACTTTAATGAACAGACCGGAAAAGTGGAACGCTCGGGGCTGAAACCATATTTTGAGGCGGTGGAAGTGGTGCCGGAAAAGAACGAGGAATCCTACCTTGCCATCGTTGAAAAATACCGGTTGGAGCGGAGCACAACCTGGATGGTGGGCAACAGTCCAAAGTCTGACATCAACCCCGCGATCGCCGCGGGATTGAACGCGGTGTTCATCCCGCATGCCGACACCTGGATTCTGGAGCATGCGGAACTTTGCACCGCGCCGCCACCTCAGAGGTTACTGACTCTTGAGCGCTTCCAATTACTGAGCGAAATGTTCTAACTACAGAAGCTTAGTCGCTGGAGGCGGCCATTAGGCGCGCCCAAGACTCGACTTTCCCGTCCAGAACCACGTAGCCCTCCGGCACCTCGGTATTCGCGTGAGCCGGAGCGTCTTCCCTCGCCGCACCCGCAACAAATCCAACCGTGCGAGCTTTGGGGGCGAAGCCTACCGGGCCGCGCGTGAACACCGCGGTATTCACGATGGCCCCTTCGGGGCAAGCCAAGGCACAGGCACCGCAATCAGTGCATAGTTGCGCGTCGATCTGGAAATGCGGGCCTTCGTCGGCCGCTGCAGCATTGGCCGGCTGGATACAGTCATAGGCACATACATCCTCACAGATGGTCTCTGTACCAGAGCATTGCGATGCGATTTTATAGGGCATACTTCTCTCCTTGGCGTTAAATAGAAAGCGGGTGCTTTGCGGACGGGCGTAGCCTGATGGCCTGCCCCAGTGCGACGAGAGTCATGGGATTGTAGGCACCGGCATAAACGATGGCTTTCTCCGGGCATGCGACCGCACAGGCACCGCAATCAACACAGAACTGTTCGTCAATCTGAAAGTGGTGTCTACCGTTGGCAGCGACTGTCTGGATGCAGTTGTAGGAACACGCATCCTCACAGATCGTCTCTTTACCCGAGCATCGCGGCATGATTCTGAAGGGCATAACATCCTCCTCCGGCTTTTGTTGCACTCGCGCTTACCAAGAATGTCGCACGTCTATCTCCAACCTATGGGGAACAAAATCAGGGAGGCAAGTCGAACAAAACAGGTGCTCAGGCAAAGTGAAAAAAGTAATATCGCAGGGCGAAGTGACAACTTATTGTCATATACTGACAACATAACGTCAGTAGCTCTGAAAACATGCATGTCCCAGGTGGCCCATGGAAACGCCAGGCAAGCAGGCAGTGCGGGAGTCGATGGAAGCTGAAAACCTCTCGCGTGATCGCGAGCAGCTTCGGTTGCTTCTGGAAGTAAATAACGCGTTGGTCTCGAACCTCGAACTGCACCCATTGCTTCACGCCATCTCTGCCGCCATCGGGCGGGTAGTACGGCACGATTACTCCAGCCTGTGTCTGTATGACGAAGCGCGCGATGAGTTTGTGATGCAGGCCCTCCATTTTCCTGGCGGCACGGGACTACTGCACGAGCAGGTTGTGTTCAAGCGGAAGGGCTCGCCGACAGGACAGGCATTCACAGATCGCACGCCGCTCGTGATCGACAATCTCGACGAAAAGCGGTTTCACAACGACGTGACGAGCTGGCTTCTCGCTGAGGGAATCAAATCTGCCTGCTGGGTGCCACTGCTGCGCGGTAAGCGCTGCATTGGCGTGCTGTGCGTTGGTAATTGCCATTCCTCCGTGAGCTTCGACCACGAAATCGTGGCGGCATTGCTTAGTATTGGCAATCAGGTCGCGATTGCCGTGGAAAACGCGCTGGCGTTCAAAGAGATCCGCGAATTGAAAGATCAATTGGCGAAGGAGAAGACGTACCTCGAGGGTGAGATTCGCGCCGAGCACGATCCGAGAGAGATCGTTGGGAACAGCACGGAGTGGAGGCAGGTGCTGGAGCAGATTGAAATTGTGGCGCCGACATCGGCCGGCGTGCTCATCACGGGTGAGACCGGGACGGGAAAAGAGTTGGTGGCTCGCGCCATCCACGAGAAAAGCCGAAGGCGAACCAATACATTCGTCAAAGTAAATTGCGCTGCGGTACCCGCCGGGCTTTTAGAGAGTGAGCTTTTCGGACATGAAAAAGGTGCATTCACCGGCGCAATTGCCCAGCGGACCGGCCGGTTTGAGTTGGCCCACAAGGGAACTCTGCTGCTCGATGAAATAGGAGACGTCCCCTTGGAACTGCAGCCAAAACTCTTACGCGCGCTGCAGGAGCAGCAATTCGAGCGACTGGGAAGCTCGCACACAATCAAGGTAGACGTGCGTGTGATCGCGGTAACCAATCGCAACCTGTCTGAGCTACTGGAGCAGCGGCAATTCCGCCAAGACCTTTACTATCGCCTGAACGTCTTCCCCATCATGGTTCCTGCATTGCGCGAGCGGCGCTCCGACATCCCATTGCTGGTGAACCATTTCGTAAAAAAGTACGCGGCGCGTTTACGCAGAACAATCGACGTGGTTCCCGCGGATGTAATGAACTCCCTCACTCAATGCGAGTGGCCGGGCAACATCCGCGAATTAGAAAATTTCATTGAGCGCTCGGTCATCCTCACGCGGGGCACAACCTTGCAAGTGCCGCTTACGGAACTGCGCAACGCCCCGAGGGGCAATCCAGACACGCTGCAGGCCATGGAGCGTGAGTACATTGTGAAGGTACTGCGTGAATGCCGCGGCGTCATCGGTGGCCTCTACGGCGCATCTGCCCGGCTGGGATTGAAGCGCACTACGCTGAACGCACGCATTCGCAAGCTGGGCATCTCGCGCGAAGAGTTGTAACAAGGCACCTTGTTGGTGCCCCACATCTGCCGTTTTTAGCAGATGTGGGACGCAAATGTCGATTCGTAGTGATCTACAAAAGTCCAATGAACCGCCACCAGGTGAGGGCGGTGATTGTCCATAATATCCATGAGCCAAGCCCGACGAGCAGAGAGGACTTCACCTGGTTCTCCACCGAGTAGTAACCCGCGCCAAAGATGATGATGTTGCCCATCGTGTTGAACGGGAAAAAGAGAGCGTAGGCCATCAGGATGGCCATGGGCAGAGTGAAGCCAATGATGTCAAGATGGAGCGTTTGCGCAATGCCGATGTAGATCGGAATCATCACTCCGCCCATCGCGGTAGTAGTGGACCAGATCGCGTGCGAGAAGATCGTAAAACCCATCAGCAGGATTACCAGCGGGATCAGCGGAAGGGACTGCACACCAAGTCCATTGAGCGCGGCCCTGATAATCCACTCGAATGCCTTCGTTTTGGTCAGCACGTCGGAGAGGGTGATCACCCCGCCGAAATACATGAACATCTCCCAGGGGATCAACTTCTCTGCTTCCTTCCACTCAAGCACGCCAATCTTCGGAGCAAAGATCATGGTCGATGCGCCGAACGCGACCATGGTCGAATTGAAGCCGTGGTAGAAGTCGGTCGACCAGAAAGCGAGTGCCACGACGAACCACAAGACCGCCTTCTTTTCCCTGGCTGACATCTTACCCATCGCCGCAAGCTCGTTCGTGATGTAGTCCATGCCCCCGGGGATCTCCTTCATCTCGGGCGGAAACATTTTTAGGCACAGCCACCCGGTGAATAGCAGGACAAGCAGATTGGTGGGCACGGCCGCAAGAGCCCAGTAGCCCCATGTGAGTTTGGCCGAGGTGGCACCTACCGCAGTCAGCATCATGCCGATTGCGATAGGGTTTGGGATCGTTCCGGTGAGGAAAGCGGAGCCCGTGATGTTTCCAGCAAAGGCCTGCGATAGCGCCAGGGCTCGCCCGAAGTTGCTCTTGCCGGGCTCGATCTTATAGGCTTGGCCGATTCCCTGGATGATGGGAAGCATCGCGGCGGTACGGGCAGTGTTCGAAGGGGTCACCGGAGCAAGCACAAAGTTTGCCATCATCGAGGCGCCAACTGCGCCGCGGGGAGTTCGTCCGAGCGCCTTCATCATCAGCAGCGCAGTCCGCCGCGCAACGCCGCTGTTCGTCATCGCAATCGCAATGACGAACCCCGTAATCAACAGATAGAGGGCGGGCGATCCGTACCCGCTCACCGCAAAGTTTGCGTCCCGGACCAACCTCCCACCCTTCATCAACCCTGTCGGATTGCCGATCCAGAAGTAGAGGACTGAGACAACGAAAAATGCTGAAGCAGCAAAGTTCACGGCCAGCGTGATCCACAAGACCACGGCAACCGCAAACAGCGTCAGCAACTTGTGCTGAGTCAAAGTCATTCCGGCAGGCGTGGGCAGCAGCCAGATCAAAACGCCAAGAGCGAGGGCAATCATGAGACCGTACTTCTTGCCCCACAACTCGAACGAAAATTTCTTGCTGCCGTCAACCTTATTAGGAATCGCAGCCTTCTCAACGCCGGGCACTGTCATCTCTGCTCCTTGTCCCTGTGTTTATCTGCAGACGAGGCCCGCCTTTCGGCTATGCTGCCGAAAGTCACCTGATGCTAACAAAACGCAGGGCCTTATCTGCGCGCTAGTATAAGGTGCTCACACCATTCTGTCCAAGGAATCTGAAGTGGGCTCAGGTGGCTTATGACACCCAAGCGTCAGCGGTTCATTCAACTCGGTGATCCGTGTGTCAGGCGGCGGTCAGGCTCAACGCAGTGGCGATCAAGTCTTCTACGTTGCTTCGGCGTCGACAAGCGGCTGCCACAGTTCGAGACGGTTGCCCTCTGGGTCGGTGATCCACGCGAATCGGCCATAGGAATAGTCTTCGCGCTTCGGGTCGATGGGAATGTTAGCCGCGCGGAGTTGATCGAGCAGCCCGTCGAGGTCATCGACGCGATAGTTGACCATGCTCCGCTGCGGTCCGGGGCCAAAGTAAGGCGCATCGTCCGCAAAGAGCGACCAAACGGTCTGGCCGGTGCCTGCAGGAATTTCGTCGGTCCACATCATGGTCGCCCCGCCGTACTCCGAGAGCTGGATGCCGAGGTGTTTGGCGTACCAGGCGCTGAGGGCTTTGGGATCCTGCGCTTTGAGGAAGATGCCGCCGATTCCAGTCACACGTGCCATTGAAAATCTCCGTGGCGGCCAGTGTAACACCGGACGAAAGCAGCTACTCCAGGAGTTGTTCCGTTCGTAGGCAAAAAAACCGGCTTACAATTCATTTGCTCTGTCTATGTGGCCGCCCAGATACGCAAGCCGCGCAAACACAATTTGCCAATGTTCACCATTGCGTCTCAGGAGAAGTGTAGTACGTAGGTTCCCTTTAACTTGAATTGAACCGGATGCGGTTGCGACGTTTGCACCCGAGCGCAATGGCGCAGTTTGATGCAACTCTAAAAGAGCTAACGTTGGTGAGAGGATGCGTATGTCACATTCGTCAAATTGGAGCGATCCGACAGATTGGAAAACAAGTCGCATCGCGTTCTCGATGTTCCGACGTCCCAACGCACTCTCACCAGACGGCCCTTCCCAAGAAGCATCGTTTGCAAAACTAGCTGCGTACAATGTCGCATCATGCTTCTCCGATGCACCTCGCAATTGTGCCATAAACGACCTGAGTTCGTTGTTTTCTGCTGATGGGCTCACCTGAGCGGGACGTAATCGAGAGCAGGATGAGAGCAGGATCAGCAGAAGAGCGATATTCCATCGCATGACAACACCCCACGTTGACAGAGCGATTACCGCGGCAGCGGCCTGTTCATTCCTATCGATGGATGCGTAGAAACTCACGACTGTTGCTATCAGGGACTTTGCGATACAGGACGATAACAATGGTTGGAGCTTCGTGCACACTGCCGGAGTTAAACATGACTCCTAGACCGCCGAGTACCCTTTGAAATGAGTCAGTGCCTGGTACAAATCATTCTTACGTTCGAATAAGACACGGTACTTTGCCGCGTTCGCGGGGTCCGGTTTAAATGAGATGGACTGCGTAGGGCATACTGCACGAAACGCTTCAGTGTGATCTCGATATATACCCAGTTTGACTGCCGCGCCCATCAATGCACCAAGGGATGAGGCTTCGCTGTTATCGTTGCGCTTAACGGTCTTATTGAATGCGTCCGCCTGCATCTGGTTGAAGAAATCGAGAGCTACTAAGCCCCCTGCAACATTGACGGTCGAGATGTTCTTTACCAAATGTTCGATCAAGAAGAGGTCGTGAGCAATCTCCAGAGCGATGCCTTCGAGGATGGCGCGGCTCAAGTCGCCCCTAACGTGTCCGAGATTTAGATTGAAGAACACCCCCTTGGCAAGCGGATTCCAGTAGGGTGCAGCGCTACCTTCGAAATGAGGAAGCATCATGACCCCATTGGCTCCAATCGGAGACTTGGATGCCTCTTCGTTCATTAGATCGAAGGCATGTTCTCCCGCCGGATAAAACTGCTCCCTGAACCAGCGATAGACAGAGCCAGTGTTATAGATTCCGGCTTCTGCAATCCACTTTCCGGCTACTGCCGACGCGCTGCACAGCGTTCGACACTCCTCGTCGAACATCGGCTTTTCCGCGTAGGCAATAACAAAAGACCCAGTTCCCGTATTGGCCGCCGCGTCTCCTGGTTGCAAAATGTTCAGCGCAAGGGCCGCGCACTGTTGATCTCCTCCGCAGACTACAACCGGTATTCCCGAAGGCAGTCCGGTCGCGGATGCCATCGCAGAGGTCAGAACTCCTGGCTGCGACCCTGGAGGGTAAAGCTCAGGGAGTTTCGCTTTTGGTATCCCCGCAATTGCCAACAGCTCCTCATCCCAGGAGAAACTGTTGATGTTCATTAGCATTGTCCGGCAGGCTTGCGTCCAATCGGTCACAAATAACCCGGTTAAGAGATGAACGACATAGTCCTGGACTCCGATTAGTTTGTGGGCCTTATCGTAAAGTTCAGGGCATTCGTCTCGCAGCCACATCATCTTCGGTGCAGAGAAATAGGGATCTATCCGCAAACCAGTACGGCAATAGATGTCTCGCAGCGAAAGCTGTTCAAGGAGTCTTCCGCACTGTACTCGACTTCTTTTGTCCTGCCACATCATGGCATTGTGGAGACATTCGCCATGGTCGTCTACGGGGATCACGGATGCGCGCTGCGAGGTGACTGCAATCGCAGCAATGCTGATGTTCCTGGCATGGGTGAATTCACTCGATTTCTTGAGCGTAGACAGGAGTGCACTTTTCCATGTGAGAGGATCCTGCTCGACACGATTATTGCTAAAGAACTCCGAGTGATATTCCTGCGATGCGCGGTTGAGCATGTTGCCCGCGCTGTCGTAAAGCATGGCCTTTAGACTGGATGTGCCAACGTCAATAATGAGTATGTGGTCCACAGTTTCCTTTCAGGTCCTGTCACAAGGCCAACCTTTAGTGACAGTTGGCCTCGGTATCGCGTCGAATAAGAAAAGTCAAGCGGAACGAAAGATGCTGGCGTACCTGGTTACAGGCCGCGATCTTCTTCAACACATCAACGTCAACCCGAGGTGTGCCCTTGTACATTCCATGCACTGTGCCAATGGAGACCGCGAGAGCATCGATTCCGGTCTTCTCCACAAAGTGTCTGGCTTGGCGAGGATTAGTATAGACTTCTTGGCCAGATTCTTCGTTCGAGAACTCACTACCGGCGAGTGCCTCCAGTTCCGCCTCAACACTGACATCCACGGCGTGGGCAATCGCAACCACCTCGGCGGTCTCTTTATGTTCTCTTCAAACGGCAAGCTGGATCCATCGAACATCACCGAGGTAAATCCCGCGCGAATCGCCGATCAATGGAATCAGCAGTACAAATCCAACCTGGAATGTGTGGCGCCACAATCTTAACGACTTTGCGCCGTTGCTGTTCCGTGAGCCTGGCAGGTTCTGGGAATGGTAACTCTTGATTATTCTTTACGGGGGCACCGAGGTATTCGGGGGTGCCGCCTCACTCTACCCAATGTCTTGCGACAGGACTTTGTTCGCAAACGATGTTAGTACTCGCCATCGAGTTTCACCGGCAAGGCATGGGTTCGCCCATCGGGCGATGCGCGAACCCGCTTCCTTATAAGGTGGGTTTGGTGAACAGAGCATCATCCAATTTCGGGTTCACCAGAACACTTTCGATCTGGATCTTCTCAGTCTGCTTCACCCCTTCCACCCGCGTTTCATAAACGTAGGGGATTACGAGACCGCCCGGAGCGGACCGATACTCGTCGTAGTAGATTTCAACCGGATGATACTTGCCATCCAGACGCCTCGGGATTCCATCGATCTTGACTTCCAGGTAGCTGTGCGCATCCACCCAGACGTGCTGCACGTTTCCGTCGCGGGTCGTCACCGCTAGTTTGTAAGTATCGCGATCACCGACTTTTTCGCTACCGACCAGTTCAACCTTGCTGCCCTTGGCCTGGTAATCGATCAGCAGGCCATCGAGTTCCGCTTGCGCCGAGGCTGACTTCATCTCTTCGGGTGTGTATGGCTCGACTTCCTTGCGATTCAGGTAGGGTCTTACTTTCCATCCGTGGGTGCCGTCGAAGACCTGGATCGCCGTCTGTCCCTTGAACTGCAATTCGACTCGCGATTTGTGCCCACGCTTCATTTCAATCAGTAAGGGTAGTTGAACCTGTTCGACTGGTTTTTGAGCACTCGCAGACGCTGTGGTCGCGGTCAACGCCCGTCCTCGTTTGCGGCCGCGGTCAGGGAGAGTCGGACGGCTAGCCGATCCGGCATCCATCTTGCCAGACAACGAGATTGCCTGGACGTTGTGCCACGCGGTCAACCCACCGCGAGCCGCAACGTTCTTCTCCACAATTTCGGACGCGGAAAGCTTCGCTGGGGGCTGCGACTTATCCGCCGCAACTGCCAATAGGGTTCCAGCCGCAATGAACATACAGAGAGCAAGTGATCTACGGTGCATCGATCCTCCAATGTCGCTTATCTGAATTTTGAGTTAGTCCGGCTGCCGTAATCTGGCACGGGAGCCGCAGAATTAGCCATCTACCCGCGTTTGGCGAGGGCGCATGCTATTCAACGATTAGTCCGTCCACCCGAAATTTCCCGATCACTACGCTGACGCGATCGCCGGGCTTTACAATGCTTCCTTTATTGGAAAAGACCATCCAATAGGACCTGCCGACTTCCTGTGTACCCGTCTGGCGCAATTGCCCAACCTTCTCCAGAGTCGGAATCACCAGGGCAACGTGCTTTGCTTCGTCGATCAAGGATGGATTCACCTTCTTGTCGTTTAACGGAGCGGCCTTATTGGGATCCAGCACGGTGTAGCTAAACCGGATCATCTCACCCGATTCCACGGACTTCACTCTGAACGCATCGACACCCCAGATGAGGTTATAGACCTTCTTTGCACGAGGATCGAAGCCCGCCCGACGAACCGCGCCTTCGCGATGCGCGGATTGACTCGTAGATGGAGTTACACCAGCAGTTGCACTTTTTGAATCGGGGTTGTCTTGCACCGCGCCCGCGCAGACAAGAACGCTTGCTGCGAGCAGTCCTGCTATTAAGGACGTCTTCTTTAGCATTTGGCTCCACTTTAGTATTGCTGAGTGTCACGGTTAAGAGAACTGTATGTCTCTATCTCACTCTGACGATGGGGTAACTGAAGTACATTCGAGGGCGGCCGGGAGTCGGCCGCCCTCGAGGTTGGGAGTTGACTAATTCACCGTGAACGTCACCGCGTTGCTAGGTCCACTCGGCGTAGTGACGGTTACAGCTCTGGCTGTTACGGGGGCAGTGGTCGGGATATGGAACACTGCCGTCACCGTCGTGGAATTCACCACGACAATGTTGGTCACTGTCACTCTCGCCGCGCCGACTCCTCCTGGGACAGTCACAGCAGTTGTTCCGGTCAGATTGGTGCCGGTAATGGTCACCGGAACACTGGTGCCGTGAGTGCCCGATGTGGGCGCAATCGACGTCAGGTGTGGGGCCGGTGGAGCGGTGACGGTGAACGTCACGTTATTAGTGGTTCCGCCTGGCGTCGATACAGAAACGTTTCTGGCGGTGGCTGCAGCAGCGCTAGTGATGGTGAAAGTAGCCGTAACTGTCGTGGAGTTCACCACGACTATGTTGCTCACCGTAACTAGGGTTCCCGAGACGGTAACTGCGGATGCTCCGGTCAGGTTGGTACCTGTCAAGGTTACGTTGACGTTAGTGCCCCTGAGACCTGAGTTAGGAGTGACCGAGGTCAGCGTCGGTACCGCTATGGCACCGCCCTGGAACTCGACCGCGCCGGCGTCAACTGCGTTGTTCGTCTTCCTCAAATTACCGAAGAAGTCGGTGGACGGTGCTTCGGTGTAGTTCGGGTTCGTCCCGCCATTCAGCGCGGAAGGTATGTAGCCGATCGCCGGAGAACCCGACTTGATCGCGTAGTTGCCGAGAACCACGTTGTTCGTCGCAGTTGAAGAAGAAGCGTTAAGCAGCGACAGTGGACCCCAACTGATGTTGATCCAGTTGTTGCCTTCATCCACCGTAGCGGCTGGCGTCAGGTTAAAGACTGGGTTAGGCACGGTAGCATCCGATATTCCCGGAGGTACCTGGTAGCCCATACCACCAAACTCCGGCGGCACCCTCGAACCGTTACAGTACTGGCTGACAACGGCCGGGTTGGAACCGCTGTTGTGTGAGCTGGCGGCAGAGTAATCCGACACATCCGTCAGGATCGAGTAAGTCGGACTAAGGGTGACCGTAGAGCTATGGTTGCTCGGACCCGTGTCACCACGGACTCCGATATCCCAATAGTTGGCGGTGGGACAAGCACCGGTGGCCGTCTGGCTCAGTGCCTGAGTTGTGGTGAACGAGTTATACAGCGCAACTACGTTTTGCTGGCTAAGTACACCCGCACCAAGGTTGCCCACCGCAATGTAGAACGAGCGATTCTGCCAGAAGACATTGTTCGCTAGTAGCGGGTACGAAACCTTTGTGCAATTCGGATGACCTGCGGGGCACCTGACTTGGCCCACGCCGCCGAATGCAGTCGTTAGAGGTGAGCTGTTCTGTATGGATACCAGACCAGCAGGTTGCGGGCACGATCTTGTTGTGCCACCGGGTTGAACGCAATTGGTCCCCTGGGCACTGGCTAAAGGTGCACCGAGAGTGTTGAAGAGCGGTCCCGCCGAAGCGGTCGTATCGTTGGACATCACCGTGTTGTTGATGAAGTTCACCGACAAGGCATCTTGCAGCGACACGCCGCCACCGTCCCAGCCAGCAACGTTATTGGCAATGATGTTGTTGGTGATGTTGATGGAGTACCAATTGGCCGGGGTCCTCGGGAATGAGGTGACCTCCGTGCCGTTGATTCCTTGCAGGCGAAGACCGCCGCCGCTGCCACTATCGGCTGCGTTGCCCATGATCAGGTTTGCATTGATCACCAGTCCAGGACCGGCACCGTCGCTCAGTCCGGGTGGGCAATCAGCATCGGCCCCTCCGGCGCATACAGGATCGGTATCGGGCGCACCCATGATCAGGAGACCGCCGCCATTGGTGGAAATGGTTGGATTGGTGCTCTGGTTGAACAGAATCGAGTTGTGCTCGATGTCACCGTTCTTGCTGAACCCAATCTGGCCGACGCCACCACCATCACCGGATCCGACGTTGCCGCAAACCCAGTTGTAATTGAACTTGTAGTAGTCGGAGCCCGTGCAGAAGGAGACGCCGCCTACACCCGCCAGCGTGGACGAGAACAATTCGTCGCCGATGGAGGAGTTCAACATAACCGCATTGTGATGAATGTTCACGTTGAGGTCATGGCAGTAAGGTAGCTGAGTGTTGACCGGACCTCCAGCCTCGCATGAGCCTGGATCCGCATTCGTGGTCGACCCCTGTAGGTACCCAGGAGGAAATTCTCCCTGTCCTACGCTGATGCCGCCAGACAACGTTCCGGTGTTGTTGTAAATCCGGTTGTTTGCGATTTGGATGTTATGTCCCCAAGCGTGGACGAAGATGCCGCCACCGCCCTGAGAGCTGCTGGTTACACCCATACCGTCGATGCTCGACGGGTTGCATTGGAAGCTGCTCGGGAACGGATTGGGGCCGGCAGTAGTTCCGCAATTACGAGTCGTGAGAAGCGTGGTGCCAGTCGGGAATGTGTCAGATGCGAATGGCTGGCCGTTGTGGAAGTCCACGCCCTTCGAGAGCACGGTAATGCCTGCTCCTTCGTATGCTCCCATCAGGGTTGGCTCTTGCAATAGTTCAGCCAGGTTGCCGTTCAGTGAAGCGTCCCAGCCGACAACTGCTTCCAGCGGCAGACGATCTACCTGTGGAGCGGTGGGGGTTGGGTTGTAGCCAAACCAAGGCGTAGATCCATCGGCGCCGCAGGTATACGCACCGGTCGGATCATACGGATTCGATCCAGTATTGGGCGTGCCATTGAGCGACAATCCAAAGAGGCAATTGACCTGACGGCGCCATGGTTGCAACTTGCCCTCAGGGTGGGTGGTAGCGTTGAGAATGCTGGACGCAGCTCCAACACCTTGCAAGCGGAGCGGCTTCCACATCAGCAACATTTCATTGTAGTTGCCGGCAGGAACAATGATCATGTCGCCCGGCTTGGCGGCATCAATCGCCTGTTGGATCGAACCTGGTCCGGTTTGAGATCCCGGGATGTAGGTAGCGGCGTTGAGGCGAGTCGGAGTTTTACCGCCGATCGTGACGGTAACGGTGTCGATCGACTGTTGGCCGGTGGCTGATGTGATGACCAATTCACCACACTGCGCGGTTGAGCCGCCGTATTGCGCCTGTTGCTGCATTGCGCAATTCGGAACGCCTGTGGGCACAGTTCCAGTGATGGTCGTGTCGCTCCAGCTAACCCCGGTCAGGAGGTGAGAAACACCGTCGCTTCCGACAAGAGCTACTTTGCCTGCGGTGGCACCGAAGCCATAGTGGCGGGTAACGGTCTTCTGGTTATACGGAGCCGTCGCGGCTGAAGGTCCGGAATACCCATTGTTGATCACGGCCTGATCGCCCAGCGCTGTGATCGTGAGGGTTTTACCGGCCGCGCTGACCCAAGGTCCGATTCCGTCGCCATCAACTTCTTTGACGGCTGGCGTGAGGGTCGGGTAGGCACAGTCAACGTGGTTGTAGCCGTCTGAGAAGGCGCTCGTCGGCGTGACGGGCGTATCCATGTACTGGGTCTGACCAGGCATGAACGGAATTTCATAGCAGAACTGGCTGTAGCCCGGGTTGAACAGCGGATCCGGGGTGGCACCAGTGCCGGGGTCGTTCATACAGGTGACCATCATCGTCGGCGAATAGCCAGTCGGGTTCGGCGGGTTGACTTCCCAAGTCGAATAAGTCAAGCCGTTATAGGCACCCCACTGGTCGGAGTACACGCGTGAGATTTCGTTTCCGGTCCAATCCTTGATGGAAATAGGAAGATTGGGCGGAGCAAATTTCTCACCAAATTGCGGCGAGAACGGATCGAATTCCGAGGTGAAGTCGTCGGTGATGACGCCCGTGAAGTGAGCGGCAGCGTGGGTCGAGGTGAAGATGAAGAACTCAGCCTGCGAGGACGTCTGATCGTCGAGAGTGACTTCTTTGCGATCGCAGAGATTGCGCGTCGCTCCGGCGAACGGCGCGACTTCCAGCGACTGCGGGAAGAGGCTGATGTAGTCCGGGACGACGCGCTTGGCGCCTACGCATGGCCAGAAGGTATCCACAGTTGGTGTGTCGCCTTCGTGGCTCGTCAGCGTTTGGCTCCGACCCAACGACTGCGTCGGATTCTGGGTGCTATTGGCGTTGTAGGTGGAACTCACAGCCGCCTGATCGGGGAGAATATAGATCGCTGATCCAAGGCCGGGGAACTGAACCGTAACCGGCGCGATGAAGTTGTCGCCGATCAGAATGTTCTTGTCCTCTTCCTTCACCAGTTCATAGCCCGGAGGCACAACCACTTCCACAACATACTTGCCTTTGGGCAGCATGTCTTCCTTGCCGAAGCGGAACGGGTCGGTAGGATCAGGATTCTTGACGCAGATGGTGCAGTTTGTGCCGGTTGTGTTGCCGGTTACAGGATTCGTACCGGTTTTGCTGGGGAACTGGTACATGCCGTCGTAAGGAGCCGGTTGCAACTGATTCCAGTTGTGCATACCGTCGTAACACTTGTACTGCGAGTTGTACGGTACGGTGTGGAGCGGAGTGGCGTTGTGTGCGTTGTTATACACATCAAGCCAGCTCGGCTGGTTATAGATGGTGAAGAAGAAGAGATCTCCAGCGGTCGTGCCAGTCGGAGCGAGAAGTTGGCCCGGGCAGTTCATGTTCGGCATGCCATCCGAACGGAAACCTTGCGCCCAATCATCCCAACTGCTGGTCTTCGTGGTGTCAACCAAGGTGAGCGTCGGGGTGACACCATCCGCCGCTGTCCCTTCCCTGTAAAGATTGATGGTTACGCCAGGAACCAACGGCTCCCAAACGTTCTGTGTACCGAACTGCGGGTCGTCAAACGGACGAGTCGAGGAATAAATGACATGACCCCTGATGCCGCCGTTTTCGCCGACTGCATAAGGCTTCTTGCCGAATTCGAGGAAGTTGTTCTGGCCGGAGAAACCCTGCCAGCCTTCGGTAAGGACCCAAGGTCCGTCAACGCGACCCGTGGAGCCACCGGCGCCGCCAGGTGCGAGTGGCGATGGGGCATCTAAACAATCTGCCGTTGCACAATAGAAGGAGCCAGGTACCCGCAGGTTAGAGGGTAAAGGAATCGCTTCGTGAGTGTTTGCTTTGAAGTGGCCAATCGCGGAATTGCCGCAAGGTGCAGCACCGGCACCGCTGCAATTCCCGTCAGCCGGTCCGCCTGCGTCGTAGACTACGTGAGTCCCCGTGTTCTTGTAGCGGGTCACGTCGGTTTCGATCACATACCAGTTAAACAGCGGGAATTCCTCGTTAAAGGCCGCGTAACCGTTCAGGTCTGTATTGTTACGGTTGGAGAAGCTGCCGTCACGATAGCGGACGTTCGTCTTTACCAGCGCGAGTCCAGGTTCAGGGTTACCAGCGGCATCGTTGTCCGAAATGCCGTTGCCATTGAGATCAAAGAAGGTCCGGGTGCTGAAGTTCGCCTGCCACTGGTTGATGGCAATCTGTCCCATATCAGTGGTTGCGCCGCCAGCCAGACGGACAGGCGTTGAAAGTCCATCCACCAGCATATCGTTCCACTGATCAAAGACCGTGAGTCTCCAATCGCCATCAGGAAGACCCGAGAGGCTGAAGCTGCCATCGGCGGCACACTTGGTAAATGCAAAGTCTTCGCCGTCAGGATCACCAAAGCTCACGTAACACTGGGTAAAGGAAAAGCTGCTGTTGTCGCCGCTGCTGTAGAGTCGCTCATCCGGCGTACGGCTCATGCGTTCGGTGGTGACGATGCCCTTCACGGTGTTGTGGCAATCGACGCCATTCACAGGAAGGGTAGTGTCAACTGGGGTCGCGCAGACTCCTGCCAAACGGCTATTGATGATCGCCGGGTTGGCAAAACCGATGGATACGTGATATCCCGCCGGTCCATATTCCTGGAAGTAGCCTGCCTCGCCGATTCGGAGGAATGAATCGTGAGCCTTCTGGCCGTCCAGTGTATTGGTCTGGAGCCACTCTTCACCCCTTGCAATCCGGTCGGCTCCCGGCGTGGCGATCACGCCGTACCTACCCGGCATCATGTTAGCAACCACCGCCGAACCAGCCAGCGGCGAGAGGGTTACACCGTCCGCCTCATACTTCGGGCAGGTAACGATGGTTCCGGTGATTCCTAATTGAGTGGGATCATTTGCACCGATCCGCGACGTCTTTCCAATTGGGCACGCATCGAATCCGGTTGCCGGATCGATGGTTCCAGCCAAGCTGTTCGACAATGGCTGGTTGAACATGTCGTAGTCGACCTGGCCAGTCGCATCGCCAGAGCCGCCTGCATCGTCCATGATGGTGATGTTGAACTGTCCCAAGCCCGGTTCGTTGGGTGACAAAGCATCCACGCCACCACCGGCATCCTGTTCACCGTTTAGCGGGAAGTCATCCTCGAACACAAACACCGAAAGCTTCGCCGGTGGGAAAGGTGTGGGTTGCGTGAGTATGGTCACCGCCAACTGTCCATAACCGATCGGAGCTCCGCCCATGCCGTGGCCGGGGCTTGCGTTCGCGGTCTGGAACGGTATGGCTGCGTCACCAGGCAGAACCGAAATGTAGTAGCGCTTAGTCGGATCAAGATAGACCTGGCTGGGATCTATGGGTGTTTGCTGTGAGGCCGTGGTCCTGCAAACGCCGTTGCCAATGTCGCATACCGCTGGCTGACCGAGAAGGGTCTGACCCGTTTCGCAAGCAACCGCGCCCGCAGGCCCGACGCAACCCGTAGCCACCACCGGCATGTAGCTGGTGTGGAAGTTCGTCCCAAAGGTCTGGACAAGTCCTCCCGTGCTTCCCGGGCAACCGGTCGGCGGAGGATTCGTTGTACATTTTGGATCGACGTAGAAGGTACGATCTTCTTCAATGATCCAGCGGTAGTCGTTGTTCGCGATAGGGGCCTTCGTCTGGCCATCGACAACCGACACCCTGAGGCCCGAACCCGTCGGGAAGACCAGCGTTACGGTAGCGGTTGATGCGCTGACCGTTCCCTGTGAGTTCTGTGCTTTGTAGGTAAAACTGTAGGTGCCTGCCGAAGGAACGGACGCGACGAATCCGCCATTTGGATCGACAGAAAGCGTCAAGCCCGCTGATGCCGTGACACTCGAGGCGGCGACCTTAAGTGGATAGCCCGCTGCGTCAGTGTCGACCGAAAGAACGCCAGGGGAGCCAATCTTCAGGAAGGTCGCAACGTTGGAATGGTACGTCATGTTATTGACGAAAATTCCGCTGGCGGCCTCAAGCGTGGCGGCACCCAGAGTCACCGTTGTGCTGATCCCCGAGGAGCAGGGACCGCCGCCCGGCCCTGCAGGCGGAATTACCGTACCGTTCGCGCAGTAAGTGAACGAATCGGAAGCGGCCGTGCCTGTCGGGATGTACGTGAATGTTCCATCTCGATTGAGAGCGACGGTTCCGTTAGTTGCTTGCGTAAGTAGGGTCACACCGAAAACATTCGTGTCGTTGGCGATCAGGCCCTTTGCTGGGTCAGACACAGTGAACGCCGGACACGGAGCCGGAGGAGTTGTTGGAGTGCAACCCAAGGAGTTGTAGGTATCAGCCCTGGCAACTGCAGTGGTGAATGCACCGGCGCCGGGGAGTGCAGCACCATTGACGCTGAGGTAGGCCAGCATGCCGGCGTCGCGCGAGGTAGCGTTGCCCGACAGACTTAATTCGCGGTCAAACACCGGAAGTGCTGTGCCGCCGGCTGCGGGCACATTCACCATTACGTCGTAGGTTTTCCCAGCGGCCAAAAAGACTTCGCTCTGGACACGGGTAACACCGGGCAGGCGATTACCGTCTTCAGCAATCAGGCCAAATCCGCCGACTGCAGGCGTCCCTGTCAGCGTTCCTACGATCGCAGGAACGTGCATACGCAATCCGGCATTTACAAAACGCACCAAAACGCTCCCGGTAACTCCTGTGGCGGGCGAAGCCGGGATTAATGACGTCGAGGCGTGGCTCCTGTCAAATGCAACTCCGTTGATCATGTAATACAGCGGAGTGTAGTTCACCGTGGGCGGGTAGCAGGTGAAATGAGCGCCGCAGCCGTTAGGCCCGCCCGTCCATACCGTCGTTTCCGAGAAACCGGTCGTGGCGACCGCAGTGTCGACAGCAATGTTCTGCACCGGATCGATTTCACTGAACAAAACCGGCACTTCCGCGTTGTAGGTCACAGCGGGAATCGCCCCAGCTGCGGGGTATGCGGTGCCTGCGGTTGTTCCCACCGGAGCAGTTGTCACCACCAGTATTCCGTACAGCCCCATGGGGCCCTGAATTGACGGGTGCGTGCCAGATTCAATCAGGTACGTACCAGGATTGAGGGATGCCCAAGTGAGCGACTGGTTACCACCACCAGACGCCACTTCGGTTGCGAAGGATCGCACACGGGGTCCCTGTACAGGCGGCGTACCGGGATTTCCGGCGGTCCCTGCAATGGGCCATGTGGTTTGTGACTGGGCGTTACTGTGGTTCGGACTCGAGTCAGAGGTAGCCGACGTTCCGAGACCTCCGCCCAACTCGCCCACGATTGTCAACGAGGTAGGGACTGAAAGATTATTCGTCAGGTTGATGGTGAGGCTTTGTCCCGTAGGAACCGTAATCAAAACCGGGGACCAGCCTGGGGTGGCGGGCGACACGACAGGCGCGACTGCGGGCGCGTGTGGATTCAGTGCGGCGCAAGTCGCAGTGGAACCGGTTACGGCCGTGCCGCAAGAATATCCCCACATCGGCAGAAATGATCCATCGGGCAGCGTTGTGTTAGTCCGCGCGGCAGTCAGATTTATTGTCTGCTGAGCAACCGCTAAACCCGCCCCGAGGAGGAAAACAGTTGTTACGAGAATCGCTGTCCTCAGACTTACTTTGAGATGGTTAAATCGCATTGCTGCTCTCCTCTTCATTAGTTGGACTCATCAATGACAAATTCCCGGGAATCGACGAGCATCATCATCATCATTCCGCCGGGAAACGCGTTGTTTGTCGTGATCTCACGCTCGTTGTGCGAGTGCCACATGAACGCAAATGCCGCTTCGCTGGAAGGCGAGTTGGCGATGGTGCCGGACGGTGGAGTAACCCCCGTAGGGCCGGTCGCGCGAACTGTCGCGTCCGCTCCAAGGTATGGGCTGCCGCCGAACCAGGCACCGTTTGTCAGGATGTTCGGATCAGGGAGAGTTGCAGGGCCGCCCGCGGCGACATCGCCGAACGGAGCAACTTGAAGAGGCTTGTTGTGGTCAGCACACCACTCCCAGAAATTGATCGCGGTAGGGGCGCTGGTGTTGTAGCCGTTGGCGTCCGGTGTACAGGGAAGAACGGCGCTTAGGTCGGCATCCGTACCGGCATGGTGACCGTACATATCCCAATTGAGCCCTCTGCCGGTGAAATAAAACAGTCCGTCGAAGGCCATTCCCGGAGTAGTGGTTGTAGTGAACAGCGCAGGTCCAGCGAGGCTATTTGGATCGGTTGCACTGAGGATCAAGTTACCGTCACGCCCCAGAATGCGCACGTGGTTGGCATGCTCGTGGAACGGATGTTGCCACCGGCCCTGGCCAACAACTCGTAACAGCACCTCTTCGCCTGGGTGCAGGTGCGGATTTCCGTTGTAGGGCTGATGTGGATACTCGAGCGCGTAATTGGGATCCATGTCATCTGGCATCGAGCGGCCGTTGATAAGGAAATACGCGGGGTGGTAGGGTTCGGTCGGAACTTCGAGACTGCAGCCCACGGCTCCGGCCACGCAGCTACCTTTTGCTGTAACCTGCGCGAGTGCCTGGCTGTGAATGTTGGGGTCCATCTCTGAGAACTGGAAGAGGTACTCGCGGTCATAGCAAGTCTTGGCGTGATCGTACGCAGCGGCCGCTAGACGAAAATCTGATTCACCCCAGTGGGATTCCGCAGTCAGGTTTGAGGCGTGAAGCCCCGTCGTACAGGCGGCAGGAATGGTCCTGGGAAGTACGATAATGGCGCCGTACAGGCCCATCTCGACTTGTAGATCACCTTGGGTTCCGCTGTAGTAGGAGTGGGTCCCCGGCGTTGAGGCTGTAAACGTGTACGTGACCGTGCCAGCCGGAGCAGCCTCCTGCGTCATCAGGCCCGCTGCACCACCCGTCGTGGTTACCGTAAAGCCGGGAAAAAGAATTGAGGTGTTCCCCGCCGGGGTGGGCAAGCCGTTCAGCAGATTCACTGTGACCGTCTGTCCCTCTGTGACAATCAGCGTAGGTCCGGGAACCTGCATCGTATTACAAAAGGTGCTTGTGATGGCTGCCGGGGCGTAACCCGAAGGCGTGCCGTTGCAACCATAGCCCCACGAGTAGATCGCCTGACCGTCTGGTTGAGTGATGTATGCCGACTGTGCCGTGAGATTGAAGACGGGTCCGGTGATGCCAGGTGCCGCGGCATGCGCACTCATAGTGAGCAGCAAGGTCAGCGCCAGCACTGCAACCGGAAGCACGCGGGTCATCGAAATTGTCTTCCTTGTTTTCATCGCGCTCATCATTGCTCTCCTAATTGACATGGACTTCCGTCATCAAACCGCCAAAGTTCTCAGCATCGTTTGCAAGGTGGTCGAGATTGGGTGTGTAGAGGTAGTAGGTTCCCGCGGGAACACCAGTGCTATCCAGAATCACGTCCACCGACTCGCCACCGGCCAGCGTGATTGAGTTGGTCTTGTAATACATATTGTTTCCCGCTTGATCCCGCAGCAGTTTGGCGTTGTACCCGATAACCTGCATCTTGATTCCAAGCGAGGCCAGCGTCTGGTACTCCGAAACATCAAGGTCGGAGATGCGAAGCAGCGCCTTTTTACCTGCGGGAATGTTGATGATCGAAGGCAGCGGTTGTGAGAAGTGCTTGACGCCATCGGCCGATTGCGTTGCCAGCGGACCAGGGATAACCGTGTCGGGATAGCTGCGCCCATTCAACAGGAAGTACTTGTCCTTCATATCCGCAAAACCTTCAGGATTAAAGGTCATGCCTACGAAGTGGAAATTGGGGTCGAAGCCGTGAATCTGGAGAGGATATTCGACGTCGTAATAGGTCGAGCCGTCGCCGTCGTTATAGGCATATCCGCTGGTTCCACCCGACTCAACGGTTGCCGCGCCAAGGGCTCCTGTGTTGACGGCAGGCAGCGGATTGGTGCACAGAATATCGTTTGCGGAATTGCAAGCCGTGCGCAGGTCCAACTGCTGAGCCTGGAGAGCAGCATATAGAGTGGTAGTGGACGGCACGCGATCCTGCCGCGGGCGTACATACAATTGCCCGACCATGCCCATCTGCAGGTGCTCGGGAGGTGTGATGTGGCAATGCCAGAAGTAAGTGCCCGCATCCGGCGCCAGGTAGTAGTAAGTGAAACTGCCGCCAATGTTAATGGCGACCGACGCGTCGGGAACGCCATCATAGAACGCCGAAGCGTTCGGATAACCGTGGAAGTGGACTGTGTGCTGCTCAAACAGATCGGGCCGCATGATCATGCCCACGTTGCTTAAGGTGAGAAAGAACTCGTCATCCTCGTCGATGGCCATCAACGGAGCCGGAATATTTCCGTTCATCACGCCAACGTCCATGATGGGGCGGGGATCGACGTGTCCGTCGAGTCCATTAGCCGGAAGATTGGGACACGGAAGCGGACTGCCGGCTGGAGTTGCAGCGTTTGCGGCCATGCAATCCAGATCAGGTACCTGCCCCACTGCGCCGTTCCAGTTGGCAAACGAGGCTAACCCCTTGGTAGCGGGATCACCCGGAACAAGTGTCGACGGGGGCATGGTGTTAAAGACGCTCGGGAACTCCGTACCTGGCTTGCCATTCGCCATGTCCGCGAGCCCGGACAACGGCCCGAAGGAGAACATGTACGTCTGCGTGCCGTCTCCCATTGTCGAATAACCGTCGCCGCCGGAGATCTGCTGGCACTTGATCGCGCCATTCACGTTCGCACTCGGCACCTGGTATCCGCCTGGGCCCGCTGTAAAAGTCGTCGGCCCCGTGTATTTAGGTTCCGCATTGTTGTTGGCCGCAACAGGGTGAGTAAGGGTGCTGGTTGGACATTGCACCCGGAAGGACTGCCCACTCGCGGTTATGCTCGCCAGAGTGCCGAGCAGTGCCACCAGCCACAGCCGAAATCTCTTATTCGTAACCATGCCTACTCCTCCTGCGAATCAAAAAGTTACTTGAGTCAATGTTGAGGTCGAGAGACTCGCCCATAAATTCATCCGTTCGGTTCGTGCTTCGATTTCGGGAAGGCTCAATCCGGACCAACGTGGCAGGTGTATCTCGGTGTCCGTGGATCATCTATCTTCCCAGCGGAGGTCCACTGAGGTCGAGAGGCTCTGACCTGCAAAACATTCAGCAACTGGACTAACATCTGCGTTCTTTGCTTTTCGGCCAGTGATGATTCGCAAATGACACGGACCCCGCAAGGCAGCGTCGCGCCGTGGACGATTCCCTGCTTCATCCATCTGTGCACCGTCCACCTGTCAACCGCGACGAACAACGCCGTATCCTTGAGGCTCAGGTGTTGAGTAGTGTCAGCGCACAAATGGCAGTAGAGTGTCACGCAGGATCCGTCAGGCGACTCGAAACTGTCCTGCGTCTTTTCTCCGAGATGGTCCATGCCTTTGAACATAAGATCTCCACAATCGGGCACATTAAACGTATGCTCGATGAACGGTAGGAATGGACTTTCAGGTATTCTGGTTGGAGACTTACAAAATACTTACTAGCAACTTACGAAGCGCTTACTAAACACTTCACTTGTCACAAGTACCTAATTGCAGAGGCCTCTTGGTAACTTGGAATTAGCACTGTAAACCGACATCCTCCGCTGGCCGTGTTTTCGCATGAGATCTCGCCTCTGTGAGCTTCAACGATCGATTTGCTAATGGCCAGTCCAAGTCCTGTGCCGCCGCCAGTTGTGCTAGATCGATAGAAGCGCTCAAACACTCTTACCCGATCTTTAGGGTTAATTCCCGGTCCAGTGTCTCTGACTTCTATCTCCACACAGCCAGATGGCGACAGGTGCGTTCTGGCAAAAATTTTGCCGCCTTCAGGAGTGAATTTGATAGCGTTGGCCAAAAGATTTATCACAACCTGGCGGAGCATCGCCCGGTCTGCATCCACGGGCATTTGCTCACTCACGTCCACGGTCAATGTCTGCGATTTTTCTTTAGCCAAAACGTCCAGAAGGCTTGCAACTTCACGGACAAGGTCGCAGGCTTGAAAGCGACTTCGAGACAGGCCAGTTTGGCCCGACTCCATTCGCGCCATAAACAGCAAGGCGTCCACCAACCGCGTAAGGTTGTGCGTCTCCTCCAGCATGCTTTCCAGTGTGTCTTGATATTGTGCAGCACTTAAGGTCCGCCGCAGCCCATGTTCTGCCAAGCTCTGCTGGATAGCTAAAGGGGTTCGGATTTGATGGGCAATATCCGACGCAAAGTTATCTAGCTGTGCCGATACAACACCGAACCGCTGCATGAGGATGAACACAATCACGGCTACGATCGTCGCCAAAAACAAGCCTTCGACAACGCCTCCCGCGGGAAACAATTTGAAGCGCGTCGCAAGACTGTCAGTCAGACGGCCGATCGCGAAAAAAGCAATTCCCCAGGCTAACGGCAATCCGAAACGCCTTAGTGGCGCCTTCAATATGTAGTAAGCATCGCGTCCGAGTGCTCCGCTCATGCTGCCTGTTCCTTCAAGACGAATCCGATTTGCCGGACCGTGTGAAGTAACTTCTGGCTGAAGTTGCCATCGACCTTTTGTCGCAGGTGAACCATGTGCACATTGATAATGTTGGCCATTGGCATGCACCTGTTATTTTCTTTCCAAATGTCCCGGGCGAGCATTTCTCGTGTGACAATGCAACCCTTGTTATGGCAGAGGTATTGAAGGAGTTCGAACTCACGTAACGTAAGTTCGAGCGGAGTGCCGGATCGTTTGACGGAGTGGGTCCTCACGTCGATTTCGAGATCAGCACATTTTAGAGAACTCAGCTCGCCGGGTTTGTGGCGGCGTATCTGGGAACGAATGCGGGCTGACAACTCTGCGAGCGCAAACGGCTTCACCAGATAATCGTCAGCGCCGAAATCGAGTCCCTCAACTCGATCATTAACCGCGTCCCTGGCCGTCATCAACATTACTGGCGCGGTTATTCCATTTGCGCGCATCCACATCAACAGTTGGAGACCGCTCTTCCCTGGTAGCGTAATGTCGAGCAATACGACGTGGAACGAACTTTGAGTAAGAAGATCAAAAGCGTCTTCGGCATTCCTAACCAATTCCGTGCAGTAACCTTCCAACTCCAGTTCTGAACGAACAGAACGTGACAGCTTTTCATCGTCTTCTACAAGAAGGACCCTAATCTGAGATATTGATGGTGAGCGAACCACTGGCATGCCCCCCAAGTTCTCGCGGCTCGCGGTTGCCCCTTCAGTGCCCCGTTTAGGTTGGTCCCCTACTTGCGCGAGTCCTGAGAACGCATGGAGCAAATTGTATCCGGAACGGCCGACACTACCCGCCATACAGACCTGGGCCTTGAACTGAACATGGATTTGTCAACTAAAGCAGGTGACTCGCCTTAGTACTAAGCACGTGTGGGTCCAAAGCTGCTCGTCGGGGTCTTGTGCGTGGATTCAGGAGGAACGGCAAGGCACACATAACAAGAAAGATAACTCGAAGCAGAAAGAACATAAAACACTCGTTTGTGTCCAGAATGCCGCGATTGGCTTGAATTCAGGATGCTTCCGTTGTGCTCCAATGGTGTACTTAGGTACCAATAAAAGGTACTCCCAAATGGATTTCCTGGCCAAAGGCCCCGTCCGGTTGATGCTGCCTCCCAAACGGCTGCTGCTATAACTGTCTGTATCGTCGATCCGAAAACTCGCCGCTAACCGGTCACCAAGACTTAAAGATTGGGCGTGGGTGACGAGCCAATCTTTGGGCGCGACGACTCTCTCCGTAATCCAACGCTCTTTCATCATGGCGCAGCGAATATGTCCTAATGTGCCCCTCGCCCGTTGGGTTGGCCCGGGCCAGATGCTTGGCCTTCCAGCCTTTCAGTTCCGGATGAGGGTGCTGAGGCCGTGTCTGGAACGTACACCACATCCCCGGTGTCGAGACGATAAGCGACACCCAACCTCTCCCCTGTTCCGGAGAGTTTATCTGCTGTCGGGCGGTAGTGTTCCAATTTGGTGCTGCGCGAAGGAACAGATTCGGAAAGAGAGGCACGCCCTTCAGGAGAGTTCGCGGAGAAATAGCTCACGGTTGCCAGTAACAGAGCGACTGCGAATGCTATCCAGACGTCAAACAGGTTTAATAGGCCAGTCGCAGGGTCCTCGTCGAACATGCGTTCCCATCGCTCTCGCCTAGTTCTCATGGAATACCTCCTCCGCCGAGAACTCGGGCTCGTGGGCATGGTTTCCTTCCAACTGCTTGATCACAAATTCCAAGTCGCACAAATCGCGTGCGTACCAACTGCGCCGAGTCAAGCCGATGCCATAGGCGACTGCGCTGATCAGTAACCCCACTACCGTTGCAGTAAAAGCGACAATCAACCCGCCGGCGAGCATTTGCAGGTTTCCATTTGCCAGCCCGGAAAGTGCGGGGCCCAGCGGAATCAGTGTTCCCATCAGGCCTACCATGGGGCTTACGCGGGTGATGAATGTCAGCCGTGCGACGGAGTCAGCAGCATCGCTCTCCAGTTGTGCCAATCCGTGATTAAGCACCTGTGTGTTGCCTAGTTCCTGGCCTACAAATTTGAGCCATCGTGACAGAATCCCTGAGGCCGAGTTGCCCACTTGGCGCAACGACTCGTCGATGCTTTGCGGACCACCTCGCGCAGCAGCCACAAGCGAGTCCAGATGTTGCCGGACCCTGCGGCGATCGAGCGCCTCACGGAGAAAGCCGCCGAGCAGCATAAGTGTCCAGACAGCCAGCAACAGCAGGCAGATGATGATGGGGATCAGCAGCGAGTTCGTAATGGCGTAAAGGATGTCTTGGAGAACCTTCATGCGATAACCCCTTTGCGGGCAAGGAAGCCGAAGATCGTGATCAACAGCGCACATCCTGCGACAACCAGCACAAGGAATGGATAAGCGAAGACCATCGCCGGGATTGGACTCATACGCCGTCCACTCACCCTTACCCCGATGCTGGACCGTGCTGCCCCGGCAACACTGCGAGCGGGAGCACTTACCGCCTTGACGTGCTGGACTAACGAAGTGTTCCCTTTGCCGGGCGCCGGTACCCGATGCAAGATATTGGTGTAGTGTATGGCCAATGATCTGGATCGAACGCCTGGATTGCTTTTCAAAACGGACGTGACGTAGTTCTCAAGCCCATTATTCCCGCCCGAAACAAGCCCGCCCGAGTCTCCATGTTTAACTACCAGCGAGGCATAGAGACTTGCCAGGGTGCCCACCTGCTGGGGAGTAGCCTTCCAATATTGTTTGCGCGAAGCTTCCAGCATGGTGGCGGCTATCTCCTCCATGGCGTGCGGGTTGTCATTCTCCATCCACGCGCGAACGCCGAGTTTAAGCTTGTCATCCACGTAGACATGGTAGATGTCGTTCCACTCGGCGCCAGAAACACTGCTCTGGCGTGTTACCGACCAACCAAAGGTATTCTTGACTAACTCCGCTGCATGTCCGGCCCCAGCATAACCGTGCGCCCTCATTTGCAGGATCCACTCGCGGCTGAGCAACTCGGTTTCCAGATTAGTAGTTAACACCTCGCCAAAGTCACGCATGCGCGCACCGTCCGGATTGCGAACATCTGCGATGTAGGCTTCAGGTTCGTGGCCGGTCAGTTTGGTGATTGCCATACTCAACCCGCCGAGATACTCGTAGGCGTGGTGGTTGGAGAGTTGACTTGTCATGTTAGAGGCCCACACACGGATCACCGCGTCAGTATTCTGGATAGCATCCTGATAGAGACCGTCGACCTTCTCGCCCCAAATTTCGCCGGTATATGCGTAGCTCATGTTGTCCACATATACGTCGGCGACTTCGTCATCCTTCGTCCACACGCCGGAACGTGGTATCAAGTACAGAATGTTAGTCCCTGACACATTGCCGGGCTTACTTCCGAAGATGCGCGCCGAAGACAGGGCTTCGGCATTCTCCGGCGACGTCCCGTGTGCGAGTAACTGCGCCTTCACTCGCTCGGTCCCGAGTCGAACGTTGTTCTCATCCTCTTCCAGTGCTGATATCAGCCTTATGGCTTTATCCATAAGATGGACACGGGTAGTGAAATTCTCTTTGTACTGACCTCCCATGGCGAGGAAGACATCAATGCGCGGACGCTTCAATTCACTGCGCGGAATCACTTCCACATCAATGGCCAGGTTGTTTCTATCCCACACCGGACGCACACCCAGCAAGTAGAGCACCTGAGATTCGACTACCCCGAAGTCGCGCATCGTGTCCATGCCGTTCAGATCGAATGCGACTTTTTTGGGATGATGAGTTTTCAGAAACTCGTCCACCAGTTGCTTACCTACCTCCCAGGCTGCCCGGGTCGGAATCTCTTCGGGATTTAGTGCGTAGAGATTACGCCCTCCTGGAATCGAGTCGGGATTGCGAATAGGGTCAGGTCCTGGGCCGGGAGTTACATAGCGGCCATCAAGCGCATGTAGCAGACCGGTGATCTCCGCATCGGCGCCATGCAATCGGCGCTGCATCTCCCGCGCGAATTCCACGTCTTTCTGCAACTCCAGGGTTTCGGGAAGAAGCGGTGGAGTTTGCTCTGTCAGCATATTTCGCAGGTACTCGAGACCCCTCTCCTTGACCTCACGACGACGTTCCGGGGATACGGAGGCGAGTTCCTCAGGTGCTGCCAAGTGTTCAAGAAATTTCTGTCCCAGGATGGCGAGGAGGTAAGGGATTTCATCCTTGGGCGAAACTGCATCTCCCAGGATATGCAGACCGACAGTTGCCTGCTCTTCAGTCAGTTCGTCGAGGTGGGTGCCAACTTTATCGAGGTCCGCGTCGCTGAACTCCACCGCAGCGGACTTCATTCCCATTCGATCCGGAAGCCCGTTCGCGATTAACTCCTGGCTGATCAATTTACGGTAACGCTCTTTTAGCAGCCCTGCTTCGAGCGATTGAAACTTCATAAGATCGCTGCGGATAGCCTTGTAAGTTGCCGCTGTTCCTCCTTCGAAGGCAGGAGGAACCATGTGGTCCACAATGGCGGCATAGGAGCGGCGGCGCGCAAGAATCGCCTCTGCCAGATTGTCCATAATCCACAAATCAATGATCGGCATTCGCCCTACGCAAACATCGCCCCAGTCCTCGCCGGTAAGCCCGGTCTCTTTACCCGGCAACATTTCGAGCGAGCCATGCGTACCCCAATGCACCACCGCGTCGGCATGGAACTCCTCTTGCAACCACCAGTAGAAGGCAAGATAGTTATGCGGAGGAGGGACGTCGCGAGAGTGCAGAAGCGTGTCATCCTGTGACTCGCCGCGTTCAGGTTGCGGAAGCAGAATCACGTTTCCCAGTTCCACCCGAGGGATGACGATGTAGGGCTGCCCCTTGCGATGAACCACCATCAGCTTTCCAGGTGGAGGTCCATAGGCATTCAACATCTCTGCCTGCTTGGCCGGAGAAAGTTTTTCGCGAAACCAGCGCTCATACTTGGCAAGTGGAACCAGTGCGGTGGAGCCTGAGTTGACCATCTCCTCAAGTTCCGCCTGATTCCAGGGGCCGATGTTGCGTCCTGACGCCTTGATCCATTGAATCAGTTGTGGCGCGGTGGCGGGTAGCCGATCAAGTTTGTAGCCCGCCTCCTTCATTCTGGGCAGAAAGCGGACAGCGCTCTCAGGAGCGTCGAGGAAAGCTCCGGTGGGGCTGCCTCGCATCAGGTCGTCTTTGCCCAGGTCTTTGTTGTAGTAGATGATTGCGATCTTTTTTTCGGCATTGGGTTTACCCTGCAGAGTCAGCCAGCTTGCCGTGCGTTCCGCAAATCGCGTGATGCGGTCGGGGATAGGATCATGAAGGTGAAAACCTGAGATATCGGTCTGCATGCCGCCAACAACGATAGGTTCCAGTGTGCCCCACGATTCCTGCACCGCCATGAACAGACCCACGTCTCGATAGGACATCCCGCGTGGGTTTGCTTTCCACTCCTCCAAGGTGGAGGCCAGCATGGAAATCGGACGAAGGTAGGGCACGTCGAGGTCATGCAGAACCTGACGCGAATCCCACATGGCCCCATGCCGATCCTCAATCAGCGCGTCCGGCTTTGTCTCCCGTATCAGTTTCTCCACCATTGACTGGCGGTCACCGAAGATGGCAATTGGGTTCAGGCCATTCTTTTCAAGAGCCCACAACTGAGCGTCAATCACCTTAGTATCGTGTGTTACCCAGAAAGACTGTTGGATAAGTAGAGCCACTACCGGCGCACTCTCCCTCCAGCGCCCGCGCGAACGTTTGAAGTCACGATAGGAGGCAAAGTCAGCCAGTGCATCCTCATGCTCCGGATCGTAGTAGCCGTAGTCCGGGATCAGTATTGGAGGTTCTACGGTGGCTTGTAGTCCGAGGTATTTAGCCTTGGTGTAGTCGAAGAGGCGCCGAACGTTTATCGACCCGTTCGCGCGCCAGTACTTCTGTACCATCTCGTCTTGCGTAAGTAGGTTGCGTTTTTCAAATTCCTCATGTACCCCACGCGCATCAAGAGGAATAACCAGTCGCTTGGGAAGCCGGACTGCAGTCTCTGCTACCCATCGCGAGAAGGTCATCGCGGACCGAGAATCAAAGTTCAGGATGAAAATGATCGAGCACGGTTCCAACGAGTTGAGCGGCTTGGCGCTCCCCCCAACTGCCCAGTCCGCAGGGTTGGCAATAACCACTCGCAGATCAGCCTGCTGAGCCGCGGTATTGATGAGTGGCATAGCCCGATCCCAGACGCCGACAAAACAAATGGCGCGGTCGTCGGCCGCACACGGCTGTGTGCAAGCCAACGCGAGTACGGCTGCCAGCAGCAATCCGTGGATGCGCCGATGCAGAATCAAAATGTAACTTTCCCCCCAAGTGATGCACCCAAACCAGGTGCAAACCACTCCTGCTGTGCATATGGCTCTCTGTACCTCACATTGAATAAGTTCTGCATGTCAGCAGTCAGTTCGAGCGAAGACTTCTCTGTCTTCCACATCCGGAACCCACCGCGCAGGTTCGTGACCATGTAGCCTGGGAGTTGGTAGTTGGGACGTAAGGGCAGGTTGGTGAGAGTCGCTCCGGTAACCGGGGCTATGTATTTCGTATTGGGTGAACCAAAGGCCGGATTTACGGAAAACCCAACGTCATTCTGATCCCCCAACTTAATTGCAGGGTTACGCAATCTGTCCGTCAGTATGAGGCTGCTCGCTGTCCACCATCTCCCCTTTGGCGCTGTGTACTGGAGACTCAGTGTCGCATTTGTCGGCGGAATAAAACGGAAGGGCGTGTTCTGTGTTGTATCCAATCCGTGGCTGTAAGTGAGGTTCCCCGCCAATGACCAGACGCTGAAGAATCGCTTGGAGAAGAAAGCCTCAATTCCTCGCACATAGCCGCTATCAGAGTTGCTGCTATAAGTAGCTTGATAGCAGAGCGTGTTGTTATTTATGCATACCTGGTACGGAGCATTACGAGTAACCACAGCATTGGAAAGCTGGGTTGTGTATGCGGTCAGAGCAAACTGCAGGCCACGCCCGCTATATCGGGAACCGAGTTCGTAAGCAATGCTGCGCTCAGGTCCCACGCTCTTATTCGGTACAGAAATCGTGTTGCTGCTGTATACCGGTGTTCCGGTGTTAAGAGCGTCGGAAAAAGTTGGCGCACGAAAGGCAGTCGCGATAGTGCCGGTCAGTGACCAGTTCCCCCGTACGTTGTACACCGCACCAACACTCCACGTTGCCGTATTCCACGTCTTCATAAGCGATAGGTCTTCGGCAGTGAAATATGGAGTTAGTATGTCCTGGGTTCGCGGGCTGGAGTGTATGTGGCTCGATTCGAAGCGCGTTCCAAGAGAGATATTGAGTCTGGAGCTTGTCTTGATATTCGCCACACCGTAAGTATCAGTGACTTGGTACGTTCCAGGAGGAACATTGCCAAGGGGCGTGCTTTGTACTGTCACGTCCGTAGCTCGATTGAGGGTGAACAAGGTCTTATTTGAGCTCAGGCTTTCCGATCGACGGTCAGCGCCGAAGACAATTTGAAGCAGACCAAGGCGAATTGTGTCCTGTGCTCCTCCCCCGTACACCTCCTGGGGACTGGTTGCTATGACGGTGCTTTGGGAGGTCCACGCCGATGTGTTCGGAGAGACGTTTATGGTGTCACGCGCCTGATCATAGTACTGGTTGTAAAAATAGAGGCGCAGACCATTTGTGTGGTGCAGGAACTTAGCTATCGCGTAATCGACCTTGGCTATACCGCGCAGTTCATAGCTATTAAAGTTGCGTGGGGCGCCATTGGCGTTGAGCATTGATGAGGAAAAGTACTGAACGTCTCCTCGCCGGTCTTGGACCCAGGTAACCCGGAGTAACTGATTCGGAGCCAGGACAAAACCAAGGGCAACGTACCCGCCATTGGCGTTGAAGCCGGTGTTGCTCTCGGTTCCTACGGGGGTGGTATAGTTGCCGATGTCTTGGCTTGTGAAGCCCCCACTAAAGCTGAAGTGCTTGGAAGCCAGCCACGTTTTGACGTTATTCGTTCGCTCCCCGTTTACTGACCCGTAGATTCCTTGCGTTTCTCCCCCCGCAGACCACGAACTCTTAAAGGGAGCCTGCGGGGTAATGATGTTAATGACGCCGCCAACCGCCCCACTGCCAAACTGTACGGCACCGGGACCTCGCAGAATATCCATGCGTTCGACGGCGACCAGCGGAATCTGATTAAAGTACCCATTTGGGCCAGAGAATAAGGCGCCATTATTCAATGGGAGATCATCCCACAGATAGAGGACGCGGTTTCCGATTTGTCCTCGGATAATTGGGGAGCCCTGGGCCGCAGCCAGAATCGAATACATGCCAGGTGCTTCGCGAACCATCTGGTTAGGGGCCGTCGAGTGATTGCGGTCCAGAGTTTCTTCTGTGATCAGGGTGACGGCTTGGGGTGCATTCCTGATTTCCTCGGGGATTCGAGTGGCCGTGACCGTAATCTCCTCGAAAACTGTTGGTCTGGCCTTGTGCTGCGAGTCTTCCGGGCTTCCGCTCGCAGCGGACACAGGATCGCTTGAATTTCCGATATTCTGGCCAAGCAGCAGCGAACTCGTAAACAGCAACACTATAAACATGGACTGCCCAACTATAGCGGTTGAGTTGGGTAGGACAACTCTCAAGTGCAGACCTCTAAGACGGCCCATTGTGTGCCCCCTTAAATGGACAGGCGAGTTCGCGTGCGCGTCCTTCCTTAGAAAGAAAAGCGAGCCACAAACTGTAACTGCCGTGGGGCCTTTGCGGAGGTAATAGTACCGAAATCCGGCTGATCCGCGAACGCCTGCGGCAGGTTGAAATTAGCTCGATTCAGTAGGTTGAAGGCCTGTGCCTCCAGAGTCAACTTCAAGCGTTCCGTCAACAAAAAGCGCCGCGTTAATGAGGTATCAAAGGATGCGTACCCTGGACCACGAAGGCAATTCCTCCCGGCATTGCCGAAGGTAAAGGCCGGGGGGATCGCGAATGCACTCGTATTGAACCACTCACTCACGCTTGGGCTGGAAAGCATCGTTCTTACACCAGGAACAACACTGGGCCTGTCGAAACCAAATTGGCCGTTCCCGGTGTTACTGTTATCAGACTGAAGCATAGGAGTGAATGGCTGACCAGACTGTAACGTAGCGATCCCCTGAAAATCCGTGTTTCGTGTCCATCGGTTGTTCTTCGGCAAGGCCAGCACGTATGCCGCGGAGAATCGGTGCCGGATGTCGAAACTCGACGATGCGCGCTCGGCGCCTGGGTTGCTGCTATTCTGTGGGAAGTTCGGATCGACCCCTGAGACTCCTTGGAATGCAGAGGCGGTATCGATGGAATGAGAAAATGTGTATGACGCCCATAGCAGAATATTGGAACTTACATGACGCGTGAAGTGAGTCTCCAACGCATGGAAGCTCGATCCCGCCGTACTTCCAATGAAGAAGATGTTGCCGTATTGCTGATAAGGCCTGCGTGTTTGCAGGTCTCCTGAACCCGGTGATGGCTGGTTAAGATCGCGCTCGCCGATGAGATGCGTACCCTTGGACCCTGCATAACTCACGGTTAACGTCCCAACCCTGCCAATACCTTTTTCAACTGTAAGATTCCAATGCTGCATGTAGGGCGTAACGGTGTTTGGGCTCAAAACACTAAGTGACGCGGGCGGCACGAATCCGGCACCGGCCGAATATGGATTCTGCAGGGTGAGCAGTTGGTCGCTCGATGGCGTGAAGACCTGCAAAACAAACTGCGGCGGATTGAAATACGCAGCCGAATCGACGACGAACATTCCGGCATCGTAGTAGAAGCCGTAGCCGGTTCGAAGCACAAAGTCCCTCGTTGGATTCCAGGTTAGTCCGAGGCGTGGAGCAAAGTTGTTTCTGTCGGATCGTATCCCCGAACGAGTAACTCCATTCGTGCCCACCTGAACAATTTGCCCCGTCTGCAGATTCAGTTCTGACATGCCATTACCGGGGTCGATGGCAGGACTGTTGTATTCGTACCTAACGCCGAAACTCAGGCTTAGATTCGGTCTTAGCTTCCAATCATCCTGGATGTATCCTGCATACGATGTCGACCGTAAGTGAATCGGATTGTTGATCTGCGCTTGCATGGCAAACGAAGGAAATCCCAGCATAAGGTCGCTTAATCCGGAGCCAGACATGTATCCCGGGAATGAGATGGAGCCGCGCGAGAGCAGGTCAACGTGACTGTTCAGTCGAAGCCATCGTACCTCGCCGCCCATCTTAAATAGGTGCTTACCGCGGACTAGAGCTAGACCGTCACCAAGTTGATAGCTTGTGGCTTGCCTCAGGATGGGATAGCCGGTGTTGTCTCCGATCTGAGAAAAGCCTCCGACCGTTATGCTCGGGTAGCCGAAGTCGCGTGGTGGCAAATTCAGCCAATCGACATTCCACAGGTTGCCCACATCGACGCGATAGTTCTGGGGCAGAATGTCGCGCGAGAAACGAGTAAACCCAAGCGTTGCCGTATTCACTGCACGGGTACCGAACAGATGCTGATACCGGATCATCGCGTTATGAGTGTGGTCGTTAACGTAGTCTCCAAAACCGGGCACGGAGTTAACACCGGATGCGAAGGGCTCGAACAAGTTGAGCATACCCAGATTGTAGCGAAGCGTAATATCATCGACCGACGTTATCTGGTGATCCACTCTGAATGTGGTTTCGGTTTGATTGGCTGGCTGAACTACTTGACCCAGGTAATTATTCACCGACCCAAGTTGATTCGGTTTCGGAAACAGCTTCAAGATCTTACTTGCAATGGGCGAGATATCACCTTGAGGAATGGTGTTATTCAGGTACGGGTCACCGGTCAAGGGGTTGACGATTGTTGTCCCCAGATCGGTTAGATTTCCATTGCGTTCTTCCAACGTGGGCACAGTTGATAGTTGTGAGATCCCAAGCCTCTCGCGGAGGAAATCGACATTGGCGAAGAAGAAAGTCTTGCCTTTGACTAAGGGCCCGCCAGTGGCAAATCCAAACTGATTTCGAATGTAGGGAGCCTTACCTAATCGATCGAAGTAGTTGCCTGCGTCGAACACTTTGTTACGCAGGTACTCATAGGCAGAGCCGTGAAATTCATTGCTGCCTCGGCGGGTGATGACATTCACCTGGCCAGCACCACTCCGCCCATACTCCGCACTATAGCTGTTGGTCGCTATCTTAAATTCCTGAATACTATCAATGGGCGGTTCGACCACATAGCGGTTCACGTATGGATCGTTGTTATCGACACCATCTAACAGGTAGTTGTTATATTCCTCGCGACCGCCGTTCGCATGCATGGAGAACCCGCCAAGCGAGGAAAGCTCTGAACCTTGTACCGGCGGTGAGACTCCCGGAGTCAACATCGCGAGTTGTAAAAAGTCCCGCTTGTTTAATGGGAGCGAGTCTATCCAACTCTGACTTAAGACGGCTCCGAGCCCAAATGACTCGGTCTGTACCGACATTCGAGGGGAAGTTATCTCGATGGTCTGCTTCACCGCCGCAACCGCGAGGTGGAAGTCCACCTGAAGTTGCGTTTCAACGGGTAGAATTAGGTCTCCCCGCGTTACTAACTCGAAGCCGTGTGCCTTTGCGGAGACGGTGAACACGCCCGGAGGCAGTCCCATTACGCGATAGCTGCCCGTGGCATCAGTTTCAATTTTTCGCTGGGACGAGTGAAGCTTGTCGGTGAGTGTGACCTCTGCATGCCGGACCGGCTTGCCCATGGGATCGTAAACATACCCAAGAATTGATCCGCTGGTCACCTGAGCCACTAACAACTGGGTCCGCGAGAAAATGAGCAATATCGCCAGCAATCCAAGTTTCCCTAGTGCGCTTCTGTAGTTCATCTGGCCCCCCTGGGTCGACCCGACCGAGAATTGTGACGCGCAAGGTATTTAACGGACGTCGAAGCGTTTGCGTGTCATCAAATCAAACTCGTACTAACTAGAGTCCATTTACTCCAGTCTGAGCACAGCAGGTCGCAGAGTCCAGATGTGGCCCCCGTCCTGCGTTTCGGTTTGCCGTGGGAAGAAGTACCCCGGGGCGGTTAGAGGAAGTAGGTAGCGAAGCTTTATCGGAGTGTCTTGCGAAGGTGCGAGGTATGCCTCTACCATAAGCGCCAGGAACTGTGCCGGATTCACACGCTGTCCTGCTACCTCAATCTTCGTGGGCACCGCATTCCAAGGTACTGGACGCCAAGTCTGGTCATTTAACTTGGGAGTGAGAGTCGCAGCGACGCGAGCTATCTCCCCGGCGGTGATGACGGCGCTTGGTGTGGTTGACTCGGCTTGTTCGAGCAGAATCGGGCCATAGATATGCGTTAGCCGAACCTTGTCCGGAGGCTTCTTACTCGAATTGATTCCGGCGAGGCTGTTGGCCAGAAGTTGGAACAGATCGGCAGCCGAAAAGTAAGTGCCGCCTGCCTGCACGTAGGTGGGCGACATGTTAATTTCTTTCTTGCTGCGCGCAATCCAGTCACTCGCCGCTTCTCTCAGCGTCTTGGCAGACACATCAGTGCCGACTGGTGTCTTGGCCATTTTGAGTAACTCTTTCGGATTGACAATCCTGCTACCTGCGTTCGCGGGAAGGAAGTCGCTAAGAAGCCAACGCAGTACTCCTTCTTCCGAGGCAAACGATTTCTCTATGTCGGTTGTATTAAGAAATGCCTTGATACCACCAGGAACATCAGGGTACTCCGGGTGATCATAAGCCCAAGCCAAGGGGTTCAGTTTCGCCGTACCATCGGGCCACTTGTTCAGGTAGCGAGAATATCCAACAACCTCGATTTGCAGCAGACGCACCCTTGAGCGGTCAAGCTTTCCGAACAGTTTAGACAGCGCTTCTTTGCCTTCATCGGAATTGAATTTTCGAATATCGTCGGTACTGGTGAAGGAGGCGCGCAGAAAGTTGGTGTCCCAGAAAAGTTCCGAGCTGGCGTCGGGCACCGGCACCATGCTCTTGCTGCCAACTTCAACCGCTGAAACCCGGTAGCCGTGAATGTTCATCATGAAGTAAGGGTCGGGGAAGCCCGGCACTAGTGGTTGGAGATTCATGCGCAGTAGCTGGTGGAAATAGGGAGCCTCCCCACCCAGTCTGGGGGCGAAGGATCCGAGGATCACTGGATCTCCGAGAGCCTTTCGCATCTCAAGCAACCCGCCAGGGAGCGCTCGATTGGGCTCGCCGGTCAATGGGTTTTTGAAATCATTCAGGAAAGACTCCGCAGCATTTGTTTGCTCCAGCCAGCGTTGCTCGGCTGTCATCTCCTTTGTCAAAAGAACTTTCGGGCGGTTCCGGTAGGTAGGTTCGTTCTCTCCAACGTATCCCAGATACACTTCTCCGGCGCTGGCCATTTGCTTCAGCCGATCCAGGTACCCTTTTCCTGTAGGTGTCTTCGTGAGTTCTTCGGCAAACGCACCGGAGAACTCGCAACTCACGCTGATCGGAGAATTCGGATATTCCTTTCGCATCTTCTCGATTAAGTTTAGTAACCGGAAGAGCCTGTCTTCGCCGATCCCAAGATTGATGTGGTCATCAAATTGGGAGTGCAGAAGCACCAGAACCGGCTGCTTCTTCTTCGGTTCGGCTCCCTTGGACTGGTCGACTCCCTGAGCGAGTGTCGATAGAATGAAACAAACAAGAATCAAAACGGCAAATCGATGGCCCTTCATGGAAGTATCCTCAGTATCCCGCCTGCGCTCTCGTGATTGCTTCTATGTATAACTGAATTCCGGCTCTGCTAATGTTCCCGCCAGCCAGCTGCATTGGCCGACTGGCGGGTTTGCACTACTCAGCGTGGAGTGAAGACTTACCTTCCTTTGGGAAGTGTCCCACTCACGGTGGCCTGGTTGGACTGACAGGTTTCAACATCTGCCGTCGTCGCCGGAGCGATTCGGTAGAAGTAGGTCACCCCCGCAGTTAGTGTGGAACTATCGGTGTATCCCATTGACTTACCGGTGCCCGCAATGGTGTTCTTGACCGCACCCAACAGCGCGTATGGTCCACCATTCGCTGTGCCTCGATAAATGTTGTAATGGTCTTGTCCCGTCTCAAGCCACACTAGCTGGATGTATCCGGCATGGCCGGGTACGGCTCCGTGAGGTATAGCTTGCGCAGTCAAGACACAGTGCGTGCACAGCTCATCTGTCGCGGTCAACAACCGAAGATTTGCCGATGCGGTGCCCTGCAGGTTCGCCGGAGCACCAAATGACAGCATGCTGTTGTCAGTTACGCGCAGGCCGACTAAGACACTTGATCCTGATCCCAACAAGCCCGCGTTCGCGTAGAAGTTATCGACCCGTGGCTGCGAGAGGGTCGGGCCAGATACGGAATAGGTCCCGCTACCCAACAGATCCCATTCGTAGTTCGTGATGGAATTGTTTGGGTCGGTTGAGCCTGAGAGGTGACCCGGCGCAGCCGTGGAGCCGGTACCGTTCAGGAAGTACGGCAAATACGCCGCCTGGGGACAAATGTTGTACGGTCCACCGGCGTTCGCGGTTGGCGGGAACGGTGGATTCGTAATCGTGACGGTTAATGTAGCAATCGCCGTCTGAGGAGTCGGTGTCGAGTTGTCTGTCACGCGCAAACGCACTGGGAAACTTACCGGGAATGTCGTGGCCGAAGTGTGGATAGTTACCCCAATCTGGTTCACACCTGAAGCCGAGAACGCTCCACTTCCGGTACCGCTGAAGTCCCACTCCCAGAGCATGATCTGCTTAGTCTTATCCTGGTGGAAGGAGTTCTTGCCCGTGAGGTTAACTTGGCCGCCGTTGATCACCGTGCTCGGCGATGCGTCGATCACGGCCACTGGCAGACCGCTCTTGAACACGGTCTTGTTCAGCATGATGGTGGCCCAGGCAGTCTCAAAATAGCACTGCGTGCCGCTTTGTTCGTGACACCACCAGTAGCCATCCCCAACCTGAGCGTTGGTCAGGGTCTTTGCGACGCCGTCGATTGCGTCACCTTTGGTGGTGTCCGCGTTGTACCAGTCGATGCAATTCGTTGGGTTATTGCTGGGGAAGCCATCCCGGTTGCAAAGCTGAGAAAGAGATCCACCTGGGTACAGCAGCATGGACTTGGTGAACGAGAACAACCCGTAGTAATACCCGAGAGGACCACCGAAGTTAGCACGTACCCAATCCTCTACGTGGTCCCATTGGGTCGGAGAACCCGGAGCACCTCGGCCAATTCCACTCATCGCCAACTGCACCATTCCCGAGGGTGTCACAGCCCAGGCACCCCAGGGATAATACCCCGGACTGGTGTACCCATAACCATAACCGTCGAAATCGTATGTCAGCCAATCCTGATTGGCCAGCAGCACCGGACTCGTCCCCGATCCCGAGATCGGCGGAGGATAGTTGATGCCAAATTGATCGTGCGCCGCGATCATTCCAATCGCAGCCCACTGGCAGACAGAGTTATCCGAATCGCCGCTCCGGCAGGAGTACCGCCACCCGCCGTTGTAGCCACCGGAATTGATGTTCTGGCAATACGTGTAATAGTCCACCATATCCTGCAAAATGGTCTGTAGTGTCTGGCTGACGATCCCGCTGCCCCCCACAGCCGAAACAAAATTAGGCTGGCCGGTAGCAGCGAGCATATCCATCACCATGCCGCCTTCGTACATCGGTTGGCCGTCCGTAGGGACGAACACCGCCACCCCGTTGCCGTTTCCGTCAGGGTTGAACGTGCCGCGCGCATTCGTCACGCTGTTCGGAATGCTATAGGTGGACAAATTCTCGAGCACTCCGTTCAGGCCGCGCATTGCCGTCTCAGCATATGGGTCAGGGTTGGTCGGATCGGAATCAAATGCGTGACCGTTCACCAGGAACGCCGTTGTGTTGACGGCGTAGTTTCCGACGTACCCACCGCTGGTGTTATTACCGCTATTCCAAAATCCAACCATCGTCGATCCGGTACCGCTTCTGTTCATTTCGCGGTGCATTCTCCACAATCCTGCATCGATCGCTAAATTGCTTTTGACCTGGAGACTCGAATCTCGAATGGTGAGATAGTACTTGGCCGAGTTGACATTGGGCGGAGTCGCACCATCCTTCACGTAGACCGTTGCTGTGAAAGATGTTCCCGTCGTTCCGGTATACGTATGTGATGTTCCGATATCGTACGGGTTTGTGACCGTGCTCCATGACATTGCCGGGGTGCCGTCGCCGTAATCCCAATAGTAGGCAACTGCCGAACTGTCTGTGGTTGCCTTCAGAAAGTTCGTCGGCGAAGGCGACGGATTGCCACTGATGGCGTCATGAGGGGTGATGAGGCATAGCGGGGCTGCGGGCGGAACCCACGGAACAGTTTTGACCATGGGACCTGCCACTGGCGGCCACGGCGACGACGGCGGACACGGCGTAGCCGCGAACGCCGGCAGGGCGGTCAGAATCGCAAACGAAAGTAGCAATAACCATTTCGTCTTCATGCCGAGTTCCTCCTTTCAAAGAACCTCCGGCATCTACCCATAATCAGTCCGAGACCCGATGCCATCAGAAGCATGGAACCAGGCTCCGGAGTTACCGCGGAGCTGGAGCTGGCCTGTTCCGTCAGATAAATCGAGTTACCCGAGTCGTGATCCGTGACCTGCAGGTAGAATCCATCAAATCCAGCAGGAAGCTGAGTATAAGTTGTGAACGTGATGGTTTCATGGCTGCCTGGCGCGACGTTAAACCCGAGAATCTCAGCCAATGCGACCGAGCAACATGCATTGGGTGGCGCTACATAAGCTGGGACCGTGTTCAAGCCATTCAGGGCATTCGCAGCGAAGTTATCAAAAACTGTAGGTGACTCTCCACCGGGCCAACCGAATTGATAGCTCAAACCAGCTGGGGCGGACCCATGGGTAGATCCCCATGCGCCCGATGTGTCGCCATACCCCGAGTCGAAGTAAGGGTTCAAGTAAACCCCGACATAGTTGCTACCCGGCCTGCTGACACTATAGGTGAGCGTGCCCGGCCCTATCCCGAAATTAACTGAGGAACTATAGAACGGATTCTCTGTGTTGCCGTTAACGTTGGCACTCGAATCCCCGAGCGTCCATTGTGCGAACGCGTTTGTCGTGCCGAAGCCTAAGAGTAGGAGCACCACAAACGCAAAAGCTACTGACCTTTTCATTTTGCCTCCTAGTGCGGGTATCCGACAGCTCGCGCAAAGCGAGGACCTATGCCACGTGACACGTGCGAAGCTGCCAGGGTTAGGGGCCCAAATATCCGAGGTTAACCAGAAGTCAAACTGCAACGGGTTCTTCACGGCTTTAACTACCACCGGTGAGCAAGTCGCTACAAATTCAACGGCGGCGTAAAAGTCCTCCAAGGCCTGCCAGCCCAGTGCCGAAGAGCACCAGTGTCACTGGTTCCGGCGTTGGAGGAATGTGTACATCGGTGATGAATGCCGTGTGATCACCATTGTTAATGCCCAGGAACTCTAGAGTCTCGGTGTCGCTTGTGGCCGCGAAGACCGCATTCTCACGAGTGAAAGGAGTGAAATTGCCGAGTCTCCAAGTTCCAATCACGGTCTGAAGATCTCCGACGATCGTCAGAGCCTCAACCGTCTGAGTTCCGTCGTACGAACCACTGGCAAAGCGCGAGCCGAGCATGAAGTTCAGATCGTACTTCTGGCCCACCGTAAAACCGGAGAGCACCTGTGTGATCGAGGACCCATTTCCTTGCAGGAAGGCCGCCTGAGTCGCCCCTGCCGGGAACGGCGGCGGTGTGAATGCGGTGCCCGCTGTTGTCAGTCCGGCACCATGCCCGTACCCGAAGAAATAGCCACTTGGAGGGGTGTCGGTGAACGTCCATCCGATGTTGGGAGATCCGTTTAGATTTTGCTGGAAGCCGCTTCCGGAGGTGTTGCAAGAACCCACGGCCACCGTCGATTGTTGGTAGCTGTAGCCTGAACTGCAGGCAACGGCTACGGCTGAAAAGTCAGGGTTTGTGATGCTAACGGTACCAGCAAAGGCCGAAGCTGCCAGCAGTATCGTCACGGACAATGTACGGATAAGTAAGGACTTACGCATAATTCTCCCCTTCTGTCAAAATCTTCCCAAAGGGCCAACGAATTATCCAAATATGCGTACAACGGGTCCCATACGCTCCGCCTGGGGGAAGGCGTCGGAGGCTAACATCACCCTTAAAGGGGAAAGCCTCTGGTCGAGCAAGTTACTTTCTGCACGAGTGTGAACTACTTAACGCTAGTACTAAGGTACAGTCAAGACTATTCCCAAACGGGCACGAACTATCGATCCGGGAGTTCCGAAACGGGAATTACGGTTCGACTGGCTTACAGAAAAGCTTGTAAAAGCCTAAGACAAGAAGAGGAGGTTCAATGTCCACATGACCATTGAACCTCTTCGTTATCAAGATGCCGAATTTTCTTGCTCTACCGAGTGTCGCTCAGGATCGGATCGTGGGTGTTCACCCGCCACTGATGGCCGGCAATAACATCACCTCATCGCTGTCCTTCAGAAGTGTCTCGGATCGGCTTTGCGGAGTAACGAAGGCCCCGTTGAGAATAACAAGAACCTCCGCTCCAAATTCCGAACCATCCCTCTCGAAAACAAACTTACGGAAAACCTCATCACGCATCGCAAGTCGATAAGCCATGTCGGAGATAGTCTCACCTTCCAATATTGAAACAGAAACCCCCTCAGGACTTGCCCACTCGCTGTCAGGGCTTTCAAGTACCCACCGAGCGACTTTCAGATTCACGGTTGGCATCCATACCCCCACGTCCGTGCGACATAACTCAGCCTGAACGGGCTATTCAGAGTCCAAGTCAGGAATGAGCCTTTCCAAGCCTAGCGACTTTAGCGTGTGCGGGAGCGGCCTCCCTGTCTTCGTATCCCATCCCATCAGCTGAAAATAAAAGCTCTTCATCCAATCGAAGTATGGCTCCACGTCCTTCCCTTTCGCTGGCCCGTCACTAGGTGTCGAGCCGTAACGCGGGGATGGAACCTCAAGCGCAGGGTCCAAACCGTGCCGAAAGTTAAAAACCCTGAACTGGTTGACGATGCGGCGTCCGATAGTCAGCGCATCTGCTATCTGAAGGTCTCTTCCAGTTATCGCATTTACACAGTCAATGGTAAGTTGAGGACTCATAGTTATAAAGCGGCACATCGATAAGCTATCGATGAAGACGAACCAGCCCTCGAGCATTGCGTTGGCACCAGCTACCTCCCACGGCGAAAATTGATTCGTTACAGGGGGCTGACCAAAAAACGGTGGGGAGGTGAGGCGTGCACCAGCCTGAACCGTGCCCGTAGCAGAGACGCATGTGTCGAGTAACTCTGGCCAGACCGCACGATGATCGTGACCTCTCGGAGTTGCTCCCTTCAGAACATACACGCCCAAATTAGGAGCTTCTCCACCAATCTTTTTCGAAGCTCGCATTACCCCTTCGGCCAGCAAGTCTCCAATGCCCTCTCGCTTACTTATCTTCTCCAAAAGCGCGTCGACGGCATCCACATTACCCCACCGCATGTCCAACCCGTCCAAGTCATCAATTGTGAGAATTCCCTTCTCGTAACACTCCATGACCCAACCGACGACCCAGCTCGCTTCATTCACGTCAAGGCCGAGTCGATCTGTAATGTTGGAGAGCTTCACAAAGCCTCCGGGGTCTTTATTGCCGATCTGCGACCCCCAGCCTGACATGCCCTCGTACTCTGGCTCTTCGCCCTCGTAGCCCGCGTAGGGACCCTCCGTGACCTTCATGTATTTCGTATGCACCATTCCACACGCCCAGCACGGCTTGTTTCTGTGCTCGAAGTGCGTGCGGATATACTGGCCGCTCATCTGCTCGTGCTCGGGAAAAACATTGGTTGTGAGGTTGCGAACTGGGAGACTGCCAGCCTGGGCATGGACAGAGAAGACACCACCAGTTCCCCACTTGTATAGCTGTCCGCCTTTGGCAGCCTTCGCGTCTTCCAATAGGGCCCTGGATTTTTCTCGGAATAACTCCTTGTTATACAAAGAGACGGTTTGGCGTCCTTGTGTAACCGCAATGGCTTTGAGGTGCTTTGCTCCCATTACACAGCCACAGCCACCCTTTGAGCAAAAATGACCTTTATCTCCCCCAACAACGGCGTAACGGACCTTGTGTTCCCCAGCAGGGCCAATCCCGAAAACACTCAGCCGGCCTTTCGTTCCAAGGTCCTCGCGAACCGCGTCCTCGGTCTCCCATGTGTCCTTTCCAAGAAGCGCGGAAGCGTCTCGTAACTCGACCTTTCCGTCGGTAATACTTAGATAAACCCAACGCGGTGACTGCCCTTGAATAACAACTGCGTCGTACCCGGCGGACTTGATGTAAGCTCCCCAAAAACCATTAGCCTGCGTGGCAACCGCAAGATTGGTCATCGGTCCCTTGGTCACCAGGGAAAACGTCCCACTGCCTGCGAGAGCTGTGCCACCTACGGGTCCGGAAGCCATGACAATAACGTTTTTCGGATCGTCCCACTCCACGCCAGGTGGAACCTCTCGATACAGGTATTCCACACCAATCCCGGTACCGCCAAGATAGTCCTCCGCCAACGCAGGCTCCAGCGGTTCGGCCCAATGAGTTCCGTTGCTTAAATCAACCCGCAGAATCTTTCCCATGTATCCGTAGAGAGTCTGGCTCATCATGCCTCCATTTCGATTCCGCGCGAATTCCGTCAGCCCGCGATCATCCCTGTAGACGAAGAGACGAGGATCTCTGCATCCCTCTCTCATTCACTACTTATGCATGGGCCATAGGCTGGGGCTCGCTCCTTATTTCCATCGGCTTAAGCTCTGGGACGACGAATAACACGGAGCATGCAGCGAATAACAAGCTAACACCGCCTATCGCTAACGCAATTCGAAAGCTCCCGGTGAACTTCACGATAAAACCAGTTACGATGGGCGCAATGATTCCAGCCAAAGCACCACCGGCGTTCATAATACCGCCAACCGATCCGACCGCCTGTTTAGGAGAAACCTCTGTCACAAATGCCCAGATTAAGCCACCCGCTCCTGACTCCGCCGCGACTGCAAAGGTAAGCAAATAAATGGAGATCATTGGACTGTCAATAAACCCAACCCCCATTACGGCGGCAGCGCAAATTTGCAGGCCGACCTGGACCCTTTTTCGCGCCTGGGTCACACTAAGCCCATTCTTGATGAGCGCATCCGAAAGATATCCAACCAGCGGTTGAGCGACGAATCCTGCTATCCAAGGCAAGGAAGCATAGATCCCCATCTTCATGATTGAAAAACCCCGGCTCATTACCAGGTAGGTAGGTATCCACGTCACAAAGAGATAGAGCAGATAATCCTGGAAGAACTTTGCTAAGACCAGTCCAATCGTTCCTCTCTGCGCCAACAATATTCTCCAGGGAATAGGTGGCTCTGCAGGAGAAACTCTCAACTCTTCACTTTGTTTGGAAACATCTTTATACCCAAAATGCCAGAACCCGCACCAAAGCAAACTCGCCGCGCCGGTACAGAAGAAAGCTTGCCGCCAACCCCACAGGTGTATTAGGAAAGCCATCACAGCCGGAGTCATAGCCATCGCAAGACGTACGGTCGACATATAACTTCCAATGACCGTTCCCCGTTCATTCGAAGAGAAGTTCTGACCCACAATTTTTGCCATTGTAGGAAATGCCGCGGCCTCCCCGGCACCAACTCCGGCGCGCGCCAGCACCAACGAATACAGACCGTGTACCAATCCAGTCGCCGCTGACGCTACCGACCAGAGAACAGCGCCCCACCCGAGAACCTTCTTCGCACCGTACTTATCCGCCCATGTCCCGGCTGGAATCTGCAATAAGAAATAGGGCCAAAAGAACGCCGACAAGGCGATACCCATTAACCCCGGGTCCAAATGAAATTCCTTGAGAATTACCGGAGCAACCGTCGAGAGACTTGCCCGGTCAAACGAGTTGATCAAACTTCCAGTTACGAGTAGTGCCACCAAGCCGATTTTGTACGTTTTGGTTTTATTCACACGCGTCCCACTTTCGCCAGACAATCTCATCTTTTCATATGAAGCGGTCGGAGTTTCTTGCCTTGATAGTTCTTTACAAGGTGTGTGCCTCGACTACAAGTAAAAACGGCGTGATGTCGAAGATTGTCGTTCAAGCGGGAGTCGGCTGCCCAATTGAGCCATGCATCCCTGACCTCATAGAACATGTGGTTGCGTCAAATAACCTCGCGTGCGCACCTTCCAAATCGCATTAGCGGGCTCTGGGAAAAGTAAATCGCGCATGGAGGTGCAGCGTCGCTATAAACCATTTGATCGGGAGAGCCAGTTGTTGTACGTTCCTATGAATGGGACCATCGTTCCAGTCAACAATATTGTTATGATTATCGAGTGATGCAGAAAGACTTGGCTCGATAGCCGCCTAAGTAATTGAAGGAAAGGCAGATTTGCCGGCCTACGGCCCTTTCAGGCCCGGCTGAGACTCCGGTCTTGGCGGGACTCAGGACGCGCGGCGTTGGTCCTTTCCGGATACACAATCTAGATCAAAGAGAAGGGGATGGTATGCAGGGTTATACCAACCGACTGCTGGAATTCGATCTGACGAAAAACGAGGTTAAGGTTCGTACTCCGGAAGAGGGGCTTTACGACCAGTATTTGGGTGGCAGAGGGTTTGGAGCCCGCCTGCTGTATGACCTCCTGCCTGCTGGAGTCGATCCGCTCAGCAGCGAAAACATCATGCTGATCCTGGCTGGTCCATTTACCGGCACGTTGGTCCCCGGGGCCAACAGATACGTGGTGATCACCAAGTCTCCGGGCAGCAAAGGATTTGTCGATTCTTATGCCAGCGGCCGAATCTCGGTGGAACTGAAATTTGCGGGCTATGACGGCGTGATTCTCAAGGGGAAAGCCGCCAAGCCTTCCTACCTTTACATTGAGGACGACAAGGTCGAAATAAGAGATGCAGCCTTTATATGGGGCAAAGATACCTTTGAAACCGAGGATCTAATCCGCGAGGCTCTGGGAGACGACGAGGTCGGCATCTGCTGTATTGGTCCTGCTGGCGAACGCCTGGTAAAGTTCGCCACCATCAATAGCGACTACTATCGCCAGGCTGGGCGCGGAGGTGTTGGCGCCGTCATGGGCTCCAAGAACATTAAAGCGGTCGTGGTCAAAGGCAGCGGGGGTGTTACGAGCCATAACCCCATGAAACTGCTGTCGATAGTTCACGATAGTATCGCCAAGCTTTCCGAGAGCCCGGTAGGCAAAGCCAGGATGGAGTTTGGCACGCCGCTGACCCTCAACATAACCAACGCCGCCGGCATGCTGCCGACAAGCAATTTTCGCAAAGGCCAATTCGATGGCGCCAGCAAAATCAATGCCGAAGCGTGCAAGGCCTCAACCATAAAGAGCCGGGCCTGTTTTGGCTGCAGCGTCGGTTGCAGCAAGATCATGGAAGCCAAGGAAGGCAAGTACAAAGGCAGCATCGTCGAGGGACCGGAGTACGAGACCCTGGGACTGCTTGGCTCCAATCTGGAAATTGACGAACTGCCGGCGGTGATTCAGGCCAACATTCTGTGCGACCGGCTTGGCGTCGACACCATTTCTACCGGTAGCGTGCTCGGTTTTGTCATGGAGTGCGTGGAACGCGGATATTTGAAGCCGGAGGACGTTAACGGCCTCCAGATGGAATTTGGCAGCGCTGAGCCAGCCCTGCAGTTGATTCACGACATCGCCTATCGTCAGGGGGCGGGAGATTGGCTGGCGGAAGGAGTTCGGTCTGCGGCGGAGAAGATTGGCCACAACTCGATTGATTTTGCCATGCAGGTGAAGGGCATGGAGTTTGCGGCCTATGATCCCCGAATCGGCTACGGAACCGCCTTGGCGTATGCCGTGAATCCTCGCGGAGCATGCCACCGAAGGGCATGGCCGCCAGCAGTAGAGGTGCTGGGCAAAGAAAACCCCTGCGAAACGGATGGAAAAGCTGGAATCGTAAAGCGTCTTTACGATGAGAATACAATTCTCCATTCCCTGCTGGTCTGCGATATGCCTGCCAAGTTCATACCCTTGAAATTGGCCGAATTTGCGGGCTTCTATGGGGCGGTAACCGGGAAAGAAATGACCGTGGGAGAACTGGCGACGATCGCCGACCGCGTGGAAACGACGATTCGGCTGTTCAATAATAGGGAAGGTTTTAGCCGGGCCGACGATACTTTACCGCCGCGTGTATTCAAAGAGGGTCTGTTAAACGGTCCGGCACAGGGGCGATTTATCCCGCGTGAGGCGCTGGACACAATCATGACAGAGTTCTATGCACTGAGGGGCTGGGACGATCAGGGCATACCGTCAGCCGAAACGCTAACCAGACTTCAAGTGTCACGAGAAAAGGGGAATCCCTTATGCGATTGTCAGTAGACAAACAGAAATGTACCGGCTGCGAAACCTGCGAAATTGTTTGCGCCGTGGTTCACACCGGAGAGTTCAATCCGCGTCGAGCAAACATCCACGTCCCCTTTACCCATCCGCTGCCCAGCGTTCCAGTCATCTGTCTGCAGTGCCCAAAGCCGGCGTGTGTCGACGTTTGTCCCGAGGGCGCCCTCGAACTAAATAAGGAATCCGGTATCGTCGCGCTGGATTCAGCAAAATGCAGCGGCTGCGGCCAATGTGTGGAGGCCTGTCAGTTTCACGCCATTTTTCTTGACGCAGAGGCTCATCGCGCCCGGAAATGTGACGTTTGTGATGGAAGCCCCAAGTGTATCGAGTTTTGCCAAAAGGGAGCCCTCTCCGTAAAGGGGATAAAAAAAGTCGTATAGGCCTGGTCAGATCCCCTTGAGGAGTTTTCGACTATCTGGAATGTAGGCCCATATCATGTTGATTTCGGTTAAGAGTATTGGTGCATTCCGTGAACAGCTCGGATTGGGAGTGACGCTGGAGTTGAGCGATCCGCCTTATACCGCAGGACAAATGCTGAATGTCCTCCAGCAACGCTACGGGTTGGATTTTGCCCGTCAGGTATTGCCAGCGGAAGGCCAGGAGAATGTGATGGCTTTGCTGGTCAATGGAAGAAACATCGCTAGCCAGCAAGGTTTGGAAACCCCATTGAAAGAAGGGGGACAGGTATATTTCGTGGTGATGGTCGCTGGTGGTTAGATGACGGCAAACCTGCGACGCTCTGTTTGCAGGGATCGTACCGATCAAACCTTGATCCATCCCATGTCTTTCACTAATGGCCAGCGCTCCTTTTGCCCGTTTCTTGTCCATGGGTTATCGTGTATTTCATCGATGCTGACTTCAGGGAATATGCCTTGACCGATGTCATTCCGCATAAAAAATACATTAAATCCGTGCCTGTGTGAGCCGATCAATCGGTAGCCTTTTTTTTCGGACAATGACTTCATGGCAAGGAGAGACACCGAGCGAAAATCTTGCTCATGGCCTTCTTTCGACCAACGGTTAAATGACGGGTTATAGGGGATAGTGAGGCTTTGGTCACCTGGAATAATATCGTGGGTTTCGAAAACGCAAACGCGCGGGTTAGTTTCTGAAATTGCTTCCCAAATGTAGTAATCATTCCCATCGATATCTAATGAAAGCAGATCCACTTCGCCGCTTGCACCAATACTCTTCAGCAGCGAATTAACATTTTCTCTCGTGATCCACGCCCGTTCGACCCTTGGCGGAACCATCCAACAATCTTTTTTTCTCTTGAAGAAAGAGACTGCCTGCTGAACATTCTCGTCATTTCCATCAAATAAATAGCCTTGATAGCCGTGGTTCAATATCAAATTTGTTGCCATGCATTCGATGCCATTCCCACAGCAAATCTCAACAACCCGTTTCGTTTTCATTCCGATCGTTGTGAGGATGTAGAGAATGATTCCATCTTCCTCAAACTCCGAATAGCATCTGAAACCGGCTTCGGAGATCTTTTCAAATGGCTTGTCTCGTGTGAAGGACGCGCTTTTGTACTGATTAATGAGAATTTGTTGTAGTTGTTGATTGACGGAATCGATGTCGACCACCTTATCGCGGTAAAGCACTCTGGCCAACTTGCGCCGGCCAGGGATACGTTTCGCAATATTTTGAAATGCCTGATTGATTCTCATGCTTATCCTCCGTCACTGCAGGAGATTCTGTTCATCACCATGCCACAGTGGTGAATCGGTGCGGACACCTTTAGCGGCATTTCCAGCGCTGGACACGGGTGGATTGGAAGCTTGATTTATGTGCGGGGTTGCATTGTGACCAGATGCACGGGTCGCCGCGCGCGCCTTGGTTGATGACCGGGAACGGCCAGTGTCGCTTCTGAGGGAATCAACCACCGTCCAAATTGGTGACCTCAGTAACCAGCTTTGGGGTTTGCCGCTTGCTAGTGCACGTCACACTTGATAGGTTCGAGCTAGCAACTGATGCTAGAAAGCATGAGTGCATGCCAGCTCGAACCTATCTTCGCGGGACTGCGGCGACAGTTGCAGTTGTGGCGGCATTTCTGCTCAGATATGCCGTGGCGCATTACCTTGGCTTGGAGCTCCCACCGTATATCTTCTTTTATCCATCCGTAATGATTGCCGCGATATTGGCTGGTTTTTGGGCGGGACTATTAGCAACCGTGGTGTCCTCGCTTCTGGCGGCATTTTTTATCTTCCCTCCGCGCGGGCAGTTGGCGATCGCAAATACATCGGACGTCGTTTCCCTGGCTGTCTTTTTCGGCATGGGCGTTTTCATGAGTTGGGTAGCCGCGCGCTACCGAAAATATCAGCGCCACCTAGCTGCTTACCGAAAGGAAGAAGCGCTACGGGAGAGCACCGAGAAGTTGCGGCAGAGCGAAAAACAGTTCAAAACCGCAGAGAAGGCCCTACAGGAAAGCGAAGAACGGCTGCGCGTCCTCGGGGACAACCTCCCCGATAGCTATGTTTACCAATACACTCACCAAGCCGACGGCAGCCCGCAGTTTCTTTACCTCAGCGCCGGTGTGGAAAGGCTGCATGGACTAAGGGCGACTGACGTACTTCGCGACGCTAAGGTGCTGTATAGCCAGGTCGAACCGGGGCAGTTGGCCATGATGGCAGCGGCGGAGGCTTCCAGTCTCCAGACCTTGAGTGACTTCAGGATGGAATTGCACATACTGCACGCCGATGGTCAATGCCGGTGGCTCCATGTGCGCTCGCGCCCGCGGCGTAAGCCGGACGGCCAGGTCGTGTGGGACGGCGTGGCTGCAGACATCACCGAACACAAGCAAGCCCAGGAAGCACTCCGTGAGAGCGAGGAATTACTCAAGGAGATGGGGCGAATTGGGCAGATGGGCGGGTTTGAATTCGACGCGTCCACCGGCAAGGGACGCTGGACTGAAGAAGTTCCTCTTATTCACGATCTGGAGCCCACTGCGCCGATCGACGTGACTACTGGCTTGAACTACTATTACGGCGGTTCTCGGCCCCGAATTGAAACGGCTGTTCGAGCAGCCATGGAGCAGGCTCAGCCGTATGACCTTGAACTGGAGATTCTCACCGCAAAGGGCATTCGCAAGTGGGTCCGCACCATCGGTCATCCTGTCGTGGAAAACGGAAAAGTCGCCAGGGTACGTGGCTCTCTACAGGACATCACGGAGCGCAAGCGGACGCAAGAAGCACTGCAGGAAAGCGAGGCGCTTTATCGCAGTTTGTTCAACTCAATGGATGAAGGGTTCTGCATCATCGAGGTAATCTTTGACGACGATGGCAAGCCTGTCGATTACAGATTTCTTGAGGTCAACGCCGCATTTGAAAGGCAGACCGGGCTACATGACGTCGTGGGGAAACGAATCCGTGAGCTTGCCCCATCGAATGAGACGTATTGGTTCGAGATATATGGGAAGATCGCACTCACCGGCGAGCCCGCGCATTTCGAAAATGAAGCCAAAGCATTAAATCGCTGCTACGAGGTTCGTGCCTATCGCGTCGCTGTGCCGGAGCTGCGTCAAGTTGCGATTGTCTTTAGCGACATTAGTGGGAGGAAGAGGGCAGAAGAAGCGCTACTCGCTACGGTGGAGGAGAAGACCGCCTTACTTAAGGAAGTGCATCATCGGGTTAAGAACAATCTGCAGATTGTCTCCAGCCTGCTCAATCTCCAGGCCCGAAAAGTAAAGAATGAATCCGCTCTTGAAACTCTTGGCGAAACCCAGGGACGCATCCGTGCGATGGCCCTGCTTCATGAAACCTTGTACCGCGAGGGCAACGCTACCGGAGTGAACTGCAAGGTTTACTTCAATCATCTTTGCGCGCACCTTTGCCGTGCATATGAGCAGATGACGGAGCGGATTCGCGTTACCGTGGATGTTGTGCCGGTGGGACTGGAGCTTGACGTTGACGTTGCGATTCCTTGCGGCTTAATTGTCAACGAACTGGTTACAAACTCGTTTAAGCATGCATTTCCCGACGGTCGGAGCGGCGAAATTACTGTCACGCTCCACACTGTAGATGATGGCCAAGTCATTCTAGCAGTGGTGGATGACGGCATAGGCCTTCAGGCCGGTAGGGATTACCAGCAAAGTGCCACGCTGGGAACGCAACTGGTAACCGGATTGGCAAAGCAAATTTCTGCGACACTGGAAGTGCAGTCGGATCATGGCACGATGGTTCAGGTCAGTTTTGTACACACGGGCAAGGGAAGGCCCGCAGAATGAATCGAGCAAGGATCCTGATCGTTGAAGACGAGTTCATTGTAGCGAACGACATTGAGGCTCGACTGCTCGATCTCGGCTACGCTGTGGCGGGCAAAGCGGATACTGGAGCCGGGGCGATTGAACTAGCGGAATCACTATTGCCTGATCTCGTGTTGATGGACATCCGTCTGCAGGGCGCAATGGATGGGATTGCAGCGGCCACGGAAATAAGGCAACGATTCAGGCTCCCGGTGATTTTTCTGACGGCCTTCGCGGATGACAGCACCCTCGAACGAGCGAAAAGCGCGGAGCCCTTCGGATATATCCTCAAGCCGTTCGAGGATCGTGAACTGCGCACGAACATCGAGATCGCCGTTTATAAGCACAAAGCTGATTCGGAAATCCGCCGTCTGAGCCGGCTCTATGCGACTTTGAGCCAGGTGAACCAGGCAATTGTTCGCGCGCGTTCGCGGGAGGAATTATTCCCGAAGATTTGCGAAATAGCATTGGAATCCGCCCACTTCAAGACAGCTTGGATTGGGCTGCTCGACGACTCCACCGGTATGCTGGTACCAATCGCCAAAGCGGGTGACGACGCGAGAATTACGATCGGAGAAGCTATCGGTCACTGCGGGTGCACGTCAGCGGCGATTCAACAGGCACAGCCATGCATAATCAATGAGCTGAGGAACGACGCACGCGCGGTTCTTTGCCGGGAAGCAGCTGCAAAAGCCGGGCTGCGCGCCTGTGCCGCGTACCCTATTCGGCTGCGGGACGAGGTCTGCGGCGTTTTCGTCGTGGGTGCTGCAGAGGCGGAACTTTTCAATGAAGCTGAATCGCGCTTGCTCGATGAAGTAGCGCTGGATATCTCGTTCGCGTTGGACAACATGGAAGCCCAGCGCCAAAACCGGGTAACCGAAAAGGCGGTTAAGGAACACGAAGAGCATCTCGAGACAATTCTGCGGACGGCGTTAGACGGATTCTGGCTGGTGGACACTCAAGGGACGTTTCGAGAAGTTAACGACGCCTATTGCAAGATGTCCGGTTACACCCGTGAAGAACTTTTGCAGAAGCGCATCTCTGACCTGGAAGCTGCTGAAACCGAGCAGGAAACCGCCGGGCATATTCAGCAAATCATGCGTCAGGGAGGAGATCGCTTTGAGACACGTCACCGCCGGAAAGATGGGAGAGTAATCGACATTGAGATTCACGTCACCTTCCAGAATTTCGACGGCGGTCAGTTTGTGTGTTTTCTGCGCGACATTACTGAACGGAAGCGATTGGAGCACGAACGCGAGGTGACGATTGAGTTCCTGCGCCTTGTGAATGGCAGCACGGGAACTCAAGACCTGATCCGTGGGGCGACCAGATTTTTTCAGACGCAATCCGGCTGTGAGGCGGTTGGCCTCCGGCTCCGCGATGGGGGTGATTTCCCCTATTACGAGGCCCATGGGTTCCCCGAGAAGTTTGTCCTGGCAGAGAGCAAACTGTGTGCCCGCGACGACTCCGGCGAGGTGATCCGGGACAATCATGGCAATCCCCTTGTCGAGTGCATCTGCGGCAATGTCATCTATGGGCGTACTGATTCTTCCAAGCCATTCTTCACGCCTAAAGGGAGTTTCTGGACCAACAACTCAACTGAATTGCTCGCCTCAACCACTGTGGCCGATCGGCAGTCCTGGCCCCGCAACCGGTGCAATATTGAAGGATACGAATCGGTTGCACTCATTCCCCTGTGCGTAGGCGAGGAACGATTTGGATTATTGCAGTTAAACGACCGGCGCAAGGGACAATTCTCGCCGGAAGTCATCGCTTTGTGGGAGAGACTGGCAGATCATCTGGCCATCGCACTGGGAAAACTCCATGCCGAGGCCGCGATGCGGCAGGGCGAAAACCGCTATCGCTCCCTGTTTGAAAACATGTCAGAGGGTCTCGCCTATTGCAAGATGCTCTTCGATGATAGCGGCTGCCCGGCAGACTTTATCGTTCTCGATGTCAACAAAGCCTTCCAAGAACTAACCGGCCTGAAGAACGTCGTCGGAAAAAGGGTCACCGAGGTCATTCCAGGAATCAAGGAAACACCACGGTTGTTCGAGATTTATGGCCGAGTTGCGCTTACGGGACGGCCGGAGAATTTTGAGACCGAAGTTAAGTCACTGGGCGCGTGGTTTTCCATCTCGGCTTATAGCCCTCAGCGAGAATACTTCGTAGCGCTCTTTGAAAACGTTACCGAGCGCAAGCGCTCAGAGGAGGAATTGCACCGGAGCGAGCAGCTATTGGCACAGGCCGTCGGCGTGGCTGGACTTGGCATCTTCGAGCACGATCACTCTACCAATCTTATGCACTGCTCACCGCTCTTCCGGGAAATCATTGGTCTTGGTCGAGATGAGACGATCACCCCCGCCGTGCTCATCGAGCACATTCTGCCTGAGGACAGGGAGAAATTCGTGAATGCGATCGGTGTCAGCGGTGATCCAGCGGGCTGTGGTCCGGTTTGCGTGGAACACCGTATTGTGCGAGCAGACGGAATACGTTGGGTAACCGCAAGGGGGCAGTCTTCTTTCGAGGGAGAGGGAAATCTACGGCATGCGGTACAAACTGTGGGTGCCGTGCAAGATATCACGGACCGCAAGCAAGCAGAGGTGGAGCTGCGATTTAGAAACCTTCTTCTAACCACTCAACAGGAAGTCACGATTGATGGAATCCTGGTAGTGGATGAAAAAGATCGCATCCTGTCCCATAATCGCCGGTTTGCCGAGATGCTGGAAATTCCTGCCGACCTCATCGAAAACGGAATCGATGAACCAGTCCTCCAATTCGTAGCGAGTCAGATGACGGATCCCACGGCGTTTTACGAGAAGCTTCGTTATCTCTACCAACATCCGCAGGAAGTTAGCGGGGATGAGCTCATTCTGAAGGATGGCCGAACTTTTGACCGCTACTCGGCACCGATGTGGGGAAAGGACGGACAATTCTATGGTCGCATCTGGAATTTCCGCGACGTTACCGAACGCAAGCGGGTCGAACGCGAACTAAACGAGAGCCGGCAAAGGGTGCAGGTCGCGATTGATGCGGCAAAACTGGGCGTCTGGAGCCGTGACTTAATTACCGGAGAAATTTTCTGGGATGCCCGAGCCCGGGAGATCTACGGAATCGATAACGACGCTGTCATTACCTACGATAAGTTGCTGAGTCTCATTGCTCCGGAAGACCGTGAACCATTCGGAAGAGCGTATCCGAAACAATTTCTGGAAGAAGAAAATAATCCCACTTCCGAGTTTCGCATCTCCATGCCTGATGGTACTGTCCGCTGGGTTCGTGGATTTGGCAGCGTTATTCGCGATGCCTCTGGCGGAGCAGTACGCCTGACCGGCGTCGTGATGGATATTACGCAAAAGAAAATGGCGGAGCAGGAAGTGAGTACACTTGAAGCGCAACTCCGTCATTCCCAGAAGATGGAGGCGGTGGGCCGACTAGCCGGAGGCGTCGCGCATGACTTCAACAACCTCCTAATGGTAATCAGAAGCTATGCGGAGATGTTGCGTGACAATTATGTTGGCAACGACAGTTCCCGAAGAAAGTTACAGCAGATTCTACTGGCGACTGAGCGGGCAGCCAGCCTGACGGGTCAGTTGCTCGCATTCAGCCACAAGCAGATAACTTCGTCAAAAATAATTGACCTGAATAAAGGAATAGGCGAAACCATAAAGATGCTAAAGCGCCTGGTCGGAGAGGATGTCGACCTTCAATTTCATGGCGCCCCCTCGCTCTGGGCTATCAAAGCCGATCCCGATCAGATCGTTCAGGTTCTCATGAATCTCTGTGTAAACTCCCGGGACGCGATGCCACGCGGCGGTGCTCTCACGATCACGACCAGCAATGTAACTTTGCGCGAGGATTCCCAAGAGACGCATGGGACAGTCCGCGTACCAGCAGGTGAGTACGTTGAACTTTCGGTCAGCGATACCGGGGTCGGAATAAGCAAGGAAACACAGGAGCGTATGTTCGAACCGTTCTTTACGACGAAGGAAGTTGGTAAGGGAACGGGGTTAGGCTTATCCACGGTTTACGGCATCGTGGAACAAAGTGGTGGCCACATCTGCATTAATAGTGAGATTGGCAAAGGTGCGTGCTTCACAATTTATCTACCCAAGGTGGCAGATGCCGCAGCAGTTTCAAAGTCAGTAGAGATTGATGACTATGAATCTGGAACGGAAACTCTGCTGGTCGTAGAAGACGAAGCCGCTCTTCGCGAGTCGATCTGTGAGTTCCTGGAGAGCCTGGGATACACCATTCTGCAGGCCGACTCTGGCCAGAACGCTCTTGCAGTGGTCGCCGATTTTAGATGGCAAATAGACCTTCTGCTGACAGATGTGGTGATGCCTCGCATGGGAGGCAGGGAGTTGTCAGAGATGCTCCAAGTCTTCCTCCCCGAGTTAAAGATGATTTATATGTCAGGTTATACAGACGATGCAGTCGTGCGGTATGACGTTCGAGATGCTGGGGTGATGTTTATGCAGAAGCCATTCAGTATGGCCACCCTGGCTCGTAAAGTGCGTGAGGCACTTGCCGTCAGAGACACTTTGCAATGAACTAGGGAGTTCATCGCGGAAACCGGTTGGAGCTAGGCCGAGCGCAGTGCGACAACGACCCTGCGCCCCTCACGAGTCACAGCTTTCATTGAGGTACGCAGGGTCAAAGCTCCCCTCGCCGCTTCCCCCGAGGCAGCGCTGGGAGTACGAGTGGCAGTATCACCGACTGATATGGCAGGGAGTGCCCAGAACGGGCGATGGTAGCAGACACTCTGTAATCAGCATGACGCAGGAGGATGGTAATAGGAAATTCATTCTTTCTATGACCCGCATAGATTTTGGTAGTCGGGATAAATGCCCCCACTCGATGAAGCCACGGGCTCTGAGGACTCTTTGATTGGAGTGTCTTATTTAACGCGCCGCCCTGCCGTTTGTTCCCGGCAGGGCGATCATCGCTACCCGGCTCCCGACTATTTCTTCTGCTTGACCGTAAGTACCTCGTGGGTCGCGGTCTCCGAGAAGATACCCGGCATTCCGTCCGACTGAAAGCTGCCGCCCACAACGTGAAGTTTGTCATCGACGGACGCCATCGCGAAGCCGTGGCGCGTGATCTGCATGTGGGGTAAGACCTCCCATGAATTCGTCGCAGGGTCGTACGCCTCGACGGCCCAAAACGCCATTTTTCGATTCGAATCCTGGAATTCGCCGCCCGCGACGTAGATCTTTCCGTTCAGTACCGCCCCGGAAACGTCACCCCGGTTCGTAGGCGCGCGGCTCACGAGTTTCCATTTGTCCCCTGCAGGGTCGTACTCCTCGACCACATCCGTGATCCCCGCCATGGTCACAAATACTGCGCCGACGCGACCATCGATCGCGTAGATCTTGCCCCCGGACTCGGCTGCAAGGAAGTGGTTTCGCGGGGTTGGCATGTCCGCTTTTCGCGTCCAGGTGTTCGTCGCTGGGTCATACTCATCGACAAACCCGACTACGACCTGGCCCGGGGACTTGGGCATGATGGGATTCGCGGTCTTCCCTTCGGGGTCCGAGCAAGCGCCTCCGATGATATAGATCTTGTCGCCCACCGTAACGGCTTGTCCCGCGCCGCGCGGCCTCGGGAGGGGGGCGAGCGCCTCCCATGTGTTCGTCGCAGGGTCGTACTGCCAGGCGGCGGATGTCGGCTGCCACGACTTGAGGTCAGGCGGGCGGGTGAAGCCGCCGAACACATAGATCTTGCCTGCGTGAGCCGTCGCCATGATGTGGTGCGCGGGGAGAGGCATATTTTGGAGCGTCGTCCACTTCTCGCCGTCCTCGTCGTAACGATAGACCGCACCGTAGGGCGCGAATATCTCATCGTCAAGTCCTGCGAGCACAAACACGCTGCGGCCCACTGTGACTCCTACGATCTCGCCCATCGCCTTAGGCAATGGGGCGCCAAAGGTCCAGTTCGATTGGGCATAGGAAAGGGTTGCAGTTGTGGCTAAGAATGTCGCGGTGACGGCAACTAAGAGACCACGTACGGACCGGCGAATCATGCCATCTCTAAACAGAAATGCACTACGCAGATGTGCCCCGCCTCTCAGGGTGCCGACATGGGACAAAGCTTGTCGGAGAGACCATTCCGGCCTTCGACGAACAAAGTTGAAGCTGATTTCCAAAGTGCTCTCCTTCGCCATACCTGTTGAGCTCTGATTCAAAGCGCGAGGATACGGTTGTAAGTACCTTCCGGGATGGCGAGGGGACGACAACTCTTGCTCAGGAATTACAACTACTCCGCGATCATTCCAATCGTGCGCAGCCACGTCTCCACTAGCTGGGGCCATCGCGTTATCGGAAACTTCGAATGTCTTAGCCCAAACGCATGCCCACCTTGGGCGTACAAATGCATCTCCACGGAAACGCCAGCCTTTTTCAGCGCAATGTAGTACGCCACCGTTTGGTTTACGCCGTCCACGGTGTCATCCTCTGCTTGTACCAAAAACGTTTGCGGCGTCTGCCGCGTAACCGGAACATTCGGATTCAATGCGTAAGTCTCGCCGCCAGTCCACAAATGGCCTGGATAAACACCCACGGCAAAATCTGGACGGCAGCTTTCTTTGTCCGCCGCATCGACAGGCTGATACAAACGGCGACTGAAGTGCGTGCTGATTTCCGCCGCCAGATACCCGCCCGCCGAAAAACCGAGTACTCCAATCTTGTGCGCATCGATGTGCCACTCTGCTGCGTGCAATCGCAACAACCCCATCGCTCTCTGTGCATCCTCCAGCGGCAGTGTTGACTTCGCTAGACCATGATTGGACCGGCAGTCGCAGTGCCAGTCATAAGGCAAGCTCGGCACGCGATATTTCAGCAGCACGCACGTGATCCCCTTGGAGGTGAGCCAGTCGCAGACCTCCGAGCCTTCGAGGTCGATGGACAATCCCTCAAAGCCCCCACCGGGAAACACGAGCACGGCAATGCCTGTATTTTTGCCCATTGGCGAATACACCGTCATCGTTGGCTTCGTCACGTTCTTCACCCAGAGGTACGGCTTACCGGCAACCAGATTACCCTTGCCAGTTGTCGTTACGTCCTCCGGCCCAGGGACGGACTGCGCATCAGGCACTGACCCCGGCCATATCGGCACCTGCGTATGTCCGGGTGACGGCTGCCAAATATGCGGCTGCGCGCTCAGACCGCCACGTGCAATCAGAATCAGAACAGCAAAGATCAAAAGCTTCTTCATAATCCGAGTCTAAAGCCCGTCCTAGAAGAACGTATTCCTCTCGCGACAGTGGTAATTCGATCAGTTAATGGCCAGACGATCCCAAGTGTCGATTGGGAGTGGGGCAGCTTCCATTGCACGCTGGGGAGAGATGGGAACTGTTGAGATTGACTCATTGGACGGCTCTGAGATCTTGCTTCCCACCTTCGCCGCGCCCATGCGGCGCGCCGAAGGTGGGGTGCCCGGCAATATTCTCCGGATGAAGCACCTCTGCACTTGCCGGGCTCACTTGAACGTAGTCCCGTGATTGGCCTCTCAGGCGGCGCGTTCCACGGACCAGACCTTGTGCGGCGCACCCACGTAAGGGAATGCGCCAAGGATATCGCCGTGCGGCCTTACTTTATCTCCCTTCACCTTTCCATTCGTCAGGATGGGAATGAAGAATTCTACGACGTCGTCGGCAAGTGCGCGGCCATTGTTGGGAAACGACGCCGGACGCCTTGGATCGTAGAAAAGGATATCGGGCAGCAACATTGCAGCCACCCGTTTTGCATCTTCCGGCGTGTAGCCACCTGCGTGCTCCAGCGCGTGTGCGAAGACGGGAATGAATCGGGCATCACCGGCTGGCTCAGCGGCAAGGTAGGCAGCGTTCTCTTCGCCGCTAAGAAAGGGTGTTTGCTGGGGCCGCGCGCCGCGGTCAGTCTGCACCCACTTGCCGCCCTGGTTGGCGAGCGTGCGTGCCCAGAGGCCGACCTTTCCGGCCCCCAGTGCGGAATTCGGCAACTCGATCGCGATACTGCATATGTCTTTGTCGGCAAAGAAATCTTTCCCAGTGAACTGCAAGTTATTGAGGGCGCCCTCCACGTCGAAGAAGAAAGGATCGCTGCGCCAGCCCGTGAAGAAACGGTAGTCGCCCGCGTCTGTGACGTGCGCCTCCCGGCCCGTGGAGACAGGTGTCCGCTCGACGATGATCTCCCCGCCGTCAGTCGTGCCGGCGGCCTGCGCTCCCTCCACGCGGCGCAGTGTCGCCGTCTGCGTTCCGCGCTCGGAGGCGAAGAAGCGCACGCGGTATGCGACATTGGCGACAGCATCGCCGTCGGTGTCGATTTTGAGTTCGTAGAAGGCCTCAGTGGAAAATGGCTCGGCGGTGGTGTTCCCTGGCGGGTCCAAGTTTGCGGATGGGTGTACGTTCATGATGAGGATCGACTTGCCGGAGTCACCTGGTTTTGGAAACGCGTAGAGATCGGTGAAATCGAGACGGGCGTCCCCATGGGGGAACCCAAAGTTGGGACCGGAGTAGTGATGGGACATGAGACACCTTCGCTTTCGTTGGGATGGTTACTCTAGATACTCCCTACCCTCCATGGGTTGTGCCGAAAACGTGAGAGTGCCGAGCTTTGAGGCAGGACATCGAAAGCCTGAAGTGGACCGAGTCACTGACCAGCTCAGGCCAGTGCGCTTCAGTAAGACAGGGTGTCTGCCGTACTATCGCGAGCAACTGGATGCTATGTGCAAGGCATGAAAAGGGCTGTAGCTCGAGAACACAAATCGTGAGCAAAACACCGCGAAGAAACTCACAGCCCGGAAACAGACTGCCCCGCGTATCACGCGGGGCAGTCTGCGAACATCGGTATTCGCCTTACTCGCTTGTCATAATAAATAGCGGTTTCATGTGGAAGCTCTTGTAGAGCGGATGCAGACGCTCGGTGTTGTACTGGTCATGTACATTCACCATCTTCTTGCTGCCGGTGACGCAATCGATCGGCATATCGTCATAGCGCCCATTCTTCAGAACCACCAGTCTTCCGTGAATCCGCCGCAGCAGCAGGTCGAGCGCAAGATTGCCGTAGGCCATTGGAACAATCGAATCGATTGCGTCCGGATCGCCGCCGCGCACCAGGTAGCCTAGTTTCTGGTTGATCACGTCGACCATTTTGCCGCCGTTGAATTTCGGCGATAGTTCCTTTAGCTTTTCCGATACAAGGTCGCCGATTCCGCCAAGTTTTTTGTGGCCGTAGGCATCCGTGCCCTGATTTTCATAAATCATCTCCCCGCCCTCAAACATCGCGCCTTCGCTCACTAGCACAATGGAGTACTTGCTGGGATTACGGCTACGATCATAGCTAAGAAGTTCGGTCAGTCTTTCGATGTTGAACTTGTGTTCGGGGATGACGCAGCGGTTCGCGGCACCAGCCATTGTGGGCAGCATCGCAGTGTAACCGGCGTAGCGTCCAAAGACCTCAAGCACAAGAAAACGTTCGTGCGACCCAGCCGAAGTGCGCAACGAATTTGTCATCTGGATCGTGCGCGTGACACAGGTACTGAATCCGATACAGTAATCTGTTCCAGGCACATCATTGTCCATCGTCTTCGGAATCGCGATGATCTTTGCGCCCTCTTCGTAGAGGCGAACGCCGTAACTCAGCGTGTCATCGCCGCCGATCGGAATCATGTAATCAATGCCAAGCCACGAAAGATTTTCCAGCACTTCAGGTGTCAGATCATTTTGTTCCTGGTTGTATTTATCCTGGAGATGCGTAGGAACGTTGACCTTCTTAACTCTCCCGGGGTTTGTGCGCGAGGTATGCAGAAACGTTCCGCCGGTTCGTCCTGCGCGGTTCACCAGCTCTTCCGTGAGAATCGAAAAATTACCGCTGTTGTCGTAATCTTTTTCGCGGACGATATCAATTAAGCCGCCCCATCCACGACGAATACCGATCACCTGGTAACCTTCGCGCAGCGCCCGAATAGTTACGGCGCGAATTGCCGGATTTAATCCCGGAACATCGCCACCCCCGGTCAAAATGCCAACAACTCCCTTGTGCGACTTAACGTTTGCCATCGTTCCATCCCTCATCTTTCAGAGACATTCACCAACACTAAAAAATTATTCTACCGTGAGGCCAATTGGCGATGTCGGCGGACTGGTCACAGCAGGAGTAGGTGGTTCCTGTATCCCGCTGGGAAAATGCTTTAGGTTCCAGATGTCAGCGCTGTATTCCTCAATCGTGCGGTCGCTCGAAAACTTATGCGAGCGCGCCGTGTTCAGAATGGACATGCGCCGCCACTTCGCAATGTCCTGGAAATCGGCATCGATCTTCTCGTTGATTTCGATATATTGCGACAGATCGGCTACATGGAAAAAACGGTCGCCACGATTGATCAGTTCATCGAATATCCAGCGGAAAAGTCCCGGCTCGCTGGACGAGAATCGGTCATTGAGAAAGCAATCCAGCACCCGCTTGATGCGCGGATCGCGATCATAATACTCGCGTGCATGATAGAGTCCATTGCGCTGCATCAGTTCGATTTGTTCCGCGCGCAGTCCAAAAATGTAGACGTTCTCCTCGCCTGCCTCTTGCGCAATCTCGATATTCGCGCCATCCCAGGTCGCCACCGTAACCGCACCGTTCATCATGAATTTCATGTTGCCGGTGCCGCTGGCCTCCATGCCGGCGGTGGATATCTGCTCGCTCAAATCCGCGGCGGGAATGATTGATTCGGCCAGTGAAACGCGGTAGTCGGGAAGAAAGGCAATTCGCAGGAGTTGGTTCGCTTTGCGATCCTTATTTACCACCGCAGCCACATTGTGAATGAGTTTGATGATCTGCTTGGCTGCCCAGTATCCGGGCGCGGCTTTACCAGCAAAGACCACGGCGCGCGGAGTCTTCGGCGCATCCCCGTCTTCCACAATGCGGAGGTAGTCATGGATTACGCGCAGCACGTTCAGCAACTGCCGCTTGTATTCGTGGATGCGCTTGATCTGCACATCAAACATTGCGCGCGGATCGGTGCTGACCCCGGTTTCATCGCGGATAATGCGTGCCAGCTTTAGTTTGTTCTGCACCTTGACCTTGGCAAATTGCGCCTGGAAGGCGGCATCGTTCGCCAGTGGTTCAAGTTTTTGCAATTCTTGCAGGTTGGTGATCCACGCGTCGCCAATGCTCTCGCACAGCAAGCGTGAAAGTTGCGGATTGGTCTTCAGCAACCAGCGCCGTGGCGCTACTCCATTGGTCTTGTTGCTAAACTTCGCGGGCCACAACTGGGCGAATTCCGGAACCAGCGATGTGCGGATCAACTCGCTGTGCAGGGCGGAAACTCCATTGACCGCGTGCGACGCCACGATCGCCAGATGTGCCATGCGCACGTTTTTGTCGTGACCCTCTTCGATCACCGACATCTTTCTAACCTTTTCGCCATCCACCCAAGAGTACGCATTCAGAGTACGCAGGAAGTTGAAATTGATCCCATAGATGATCTGCATATGGCGCGGCAGCACCCGCTCCATCAGCGCGACGCTCCACTTTTCCAGGGCCTCCGGCAGCAGGGTATGGTTGGTGTAAGCAACTGTCTTCTGGGTGATCTCCCAGGCGTCGTCCCAATCCAGGTTGTTTTCGTCCACCAGAACGCGCATCAATTCCGCAACCGCCAGCGCGGGATGCGTGTCGTTCATCTGGATGGCGACCTTCTCCGGGAAAAGCTCAAAATCGTTGTGATTCGCAAGATAATTGCGGGCAATGTCGCGTACGGCACAAGCCACCAGGAAATATTCCTGTACCAACCGAAGCTCTTTGCCGGCCATCACCGAATCGCTCGGATAAAGTACGCGAGAGATGTTTTCGCTACCAATCTTCTGTTCCACTGCGCGTGCTGACGTCAGTCACGTTGCGGTGATTGAAGAGGT
>Ga0364894_10048_pt1 | contig 66551 bp, 68 predicted proteins | sample ExccelJu500001D4_FD_206942 | JGI IMG/M metagenome (GOLD analysis project Ga0364894, IMG submission 206942) | Enriched cells from Trout Bog Lake Hypolimnion, Wisconsin, USA - BchlTB.July16.5000.01.D4 | ecosystem: Environmental > Aquatic > Freshwater > Lake > Hypolimnion/Profundal zone | place: USA...
GCGTTTGCATCCGGTGGTCTGAAGAAACTCAAAGACCAATACGGCAATAAGGTATTGGCTGGCTTTGGTTCTGCCAAGGGCAGTAACGAAGAGGCTTATCTTTTCCAAAAATTAGTACGTACTGGATTTGGTAGCAATAACGTTGACCATTGCACACGCTTATGCCATGCATCCTCAGTGGCTGCTTTGCTAGAAGGTGTTGGTTCTGGTGCAGTAAGCAATCAGGTGAATGACGTTGAGCATTCCACCATGATTTTATTGATTGGCTCAAACCCAACTGCAAACCACCCAGTGGCAGCAACTTGGTTTAAGAATGCTGCTAAACGCGGGGCTAAGATTGTTCTTGCTGATCCCCGTATGACTGAGATCAGCAAACACGCTTGGCGTAAGTTGCAATTTAAGCCTGATACTGATGTGGCCATGCTCAATGCCATGATCTATACGATCATTGAAGAAGGCTTAGTCGATCAAAAGTTCTTGAATGATCGTGCTAACAACTACGAGGCCCTCAAAGAAAATATCAAGGGTTACAGCCCAGAAGCCATGGCGCCGATTTGCGGCATCCCACCAGAGCTCTTGCGTGAAGTAGCTCGAGAATTTGCAACTACTAAGTCAGCGATGATTTTGTGGGGCATGGGCATTAGCCAGCACGTACACGGCACCGATAATGCGCGCTGCTTAATTGCTTTGGTCAGTATCACCGGTCAAATTGGTAAGCCAGGCTCTGGCTTGCATCCACTGCGTGGTCAAAATAACGTGCAGGGCGCAAGTGATGCTGGCTTGATCCCAATGATGTTCCCGAACTATCAGCGTGTTGATAACGAAGCCGCGCACACTTGGTTCGAGAAGTTCTGGGACACCCCATTAGATAAGAAGCCTGGTTACACCGTGGTTGAGATCATGCACAAGATTACTGCGCCGGATAGCGATCCCGATAAGATTCGCGGTATGTATGTCGAGGGTGAGAACCCTGCGATGAGCGACCCTGACTTGAATCATGCCCGTCATGCTTTGGCTTCCTTAGAGCATTTAGTTGTTCAAGATATTTTCATGACCGAGACAGCCTTGCTTGCGGACGTAGTTCTGCCAGCTAGCGCTTGGCCTGAGAAGGTGGGTACGGTTAGCAATACTGACCGTATGGTGCAGATGGGTAAAAAAGCAATCAATCCTCCCGGCGATGCTAAGCCTGATTTGTGGATCATTCAGGAAATTGCTAAAGGCATGGGTTTGAACTGGAACTATCAAGGTCCTGATGCTGGTGTGGCTGAAGTCTATGAAGAAATGCGTCAAGCAATGCACGCAGCGATTAGCGGCATTACATGGGATCGTTTGGAGCGTGAGTCCAGCGTGACTTATCCATGCTTAACTCCAGAAGATCCAGGTCGTCCAATCGTATTTGATGATGCCTTTGCAACCGCTGATGGAAAAGTGAAGCTTGTTCCTGCAGATATCATTCCTGCGAACGAGCGTCCTGATGCCGACTATCCATTTGTGTTGATTACCGGTCGTCAGTTAGAGCATTGGCATACCGGCAGTATGACGCGCCGTGCGACGGTATTGGATGCAATTGAGCCTATGGCTACCGTCTCCATGAATGGTGAAGATATGACTCAGCTTGGCGTTTCTGCAGGTGATGTGATCACTGTGCAGTCCCGTCGTGGTGAAGTCGGTATTCACGTGCGTAGAGATGATGGCACACCACGTGGTGTAGTCTTCATTCCATTTGCTTACTATGAAGCAGCTGCGAATATGATGACCAATCCGGCTTTGGATCCTGTAGGTAAGATTCCAGAGTTCAAGTACTGCGCTGTCAAGCTGGTTAAAGGCGGTAAGGCTGCAGTCGTTCTGGGTTACGGTACCAACGACCCTGAGCGTCAGACAGTCGTGGCTACTGCTTAATTTTAAGTAAGCCCAATAAAAACCCCGCTCATATAGCGGGGTTTTTATTTATTTACGTACTGAAGTTAATCCTAGAGATAAAGTGGACATTTACGATATATAACGAATGATTTTTTATGAGTGTAGAGGTAACTTTAAGTAATGAGCTTTATGAGTCAGCTGTCATTGAAGGCAATCTTCATGATCGAACGGCTCAGGAGCAGATCGAGTTTTGGATCAAAGTGGGGCGAACGGCCATTGCAAATCCTGACCTTTCCGCATTATTTATTGCAGATGTTCTTATTTCTCTTGCTGAGCCAAGGGAGCAGGGAGTGATTTTTAGCTCGAGATCCAATAATCCTCTTTGATCTCAGTCCGACACACTTTCCAATAGACCTATAGAATAAAGTCCTTATGGCCAGCGCTCAACCTTCCTCAACCAACCCTTCTCAAGCTGAGTTACCTGTTCTGATTATCGGAGCAGGCCTTGCGGGATTAACGGTAGCCTTACATATGGCTGAGTCTCAGCCCGTGATCGTGATGGCTAAACGGGGCTTAGGTGAGGCTGCTACCGCATGGGCACAGGGCGGTATTGTGGGCGTAGTGGATAAAGAACACGACAGCATTGATTCGCACGTAGCCGATACTTTAGATGCTGGGGCTGGTTTAGTAGTGGAATCCACCGCACGTTATATTGCTGAAGAGAGTTCTAAAGCGATTGAGTGGTTAGTCGAGCAGGGCGTTCCGTTTACTGCTGATGAAACTGGTCCCATGGGTTTGCATCTCACTCGCGAAGGTGGTCACAGCCATCGTCGGATTGCGCATGCTGCAGATGCCACAGGTAAGGCGATTCATGAAGTTTTGCTGGATAAGGCACGAGCACATCCGAATATTCAATTGCTAGAGCATTGGATTGCGTTGGATTTAATTACTAATCGTCAGCTAGACCCCAAGACAGTTCGCAATAAACCCAATCGTTGTTATGGCGTCTATGCACTAGATATCAAAAATAATCGTGTAGAAACGATTGCTGCTAAATCAGTGGTCTTAGCAACTGGTGGAGTAGGTAAGGTCTACCGTTACACCAGCAACCCAGATACTGCTACTGGTGATGGTATTGCCATGGCATGGCGCGCCGGTTGCCGGGTAGGCAATATGGAATTTATTCAGTTTCATCCAACCTGCTTGTATCACCCTAGTGATCGCACTTTCCTGATTACAGAGGCGATGCGTGGTGAGGGTGGCCTTCTCAAGATTCCAGGTGGCGAGCGCTTCATGTCTGAACATGATGAGCGTAATGAGTTAGCTCCGCGCGACATTGTTGCCCGTGCCATCGACTTTGAGATGAAAAAACATGGCCTCGATTATGTCCATCTCGATGCAACGCATCTCGGTCCAGACTTTATCAAAGAACATTTCCCGATGATCTATGCCCGTTGCTTAACCCTGGGCCTAGACATCACCAAAGAGCCGATCCCAGTAGTGCCAGCAGCCCACTACACCTGTGGTGGCGTAGTGACCGATCTCAAGGGGCGCACGGATTTACCAGGGCTCTATGCGGTGGGTGAAGCTACTTACACTGGCCTGCATGGCGCTAATCGCCTGGCCAGTAACTCGCTTCTCGAGTGCGTGGTAATTGGTAAGGCCGCTGCACAAGATATTTCAGAGATGAAGAATGTCACCTTGCCTAATCTGCCGTTATGGGATGAGAGCCAGGTAGACGATGCTGATGAGCAAGTGGTGATTGCCCATAACTGGGATGAGTTACGCTCATTGATGTGGAATTATGTCGGCATTGTGAGAACCAACCGTCGTCTAGAGCGAGCTTTGCATCGGATCAAACTATTGCGCTATGAAGTGCAGGAGTATTACGCTAACTTCAAAGTATCGCGAGACTTAATCGAGCTCCGTAATCTGCTCGAATGTGCAGAACTGATTGTGAGATCCGCCCTCATGAGAAAAGAGAGCAGGGGTCTGCATTACAGCCGCGATTACCCGGGCACTTGGGCGGTTTCTTATCCAACTATTCTGACTCCCCAAGCCGAAGGCCTAGAGAATACCCCTGAGGCCTAGTCTTTGGTGATAAGCTTGGACTCTTCCAGCGGAGACCACAATGTCCAGTATTCAAGAAGACATCGCAGAGCATCTATCAGCAGCTTATCAAACAGTAGTTGACGAGCTCAAAAGTTGGTGTGAGCATGCTAAGGAAATTTGGCCTTTTCTACTCCTTTTGCTGATTGCTCTCATTGCTTTAATTTGGTTCGCTAAGCCTGCTCCGCCCAACACTGTTTATATGGCAACAGGCGAGGGTTCGTATCGAACCCTTGGAGAAAAGTACCGTGAGTACTTCAAAAGAAAAGGTATTGATCTTCAACTAGTTCCAACCAGTGGCTCAAAAGAAAATCTCAACCGCCTGCTAGATAAAAATGATCCCATTCAGGTTGCTTTTGTCCAAGGCGGAATGATTGCGGATGATCAGAAAAAAGGATTACAAACCCTTGGGAGTATTGACTACGAGCCTGTCTGGTTCTTTTACCGAAATGACGCTTTTAGTGATAACCGTTTAATTGATAAGAAAAAATTAGAAAATGCTCGGATTGGTCTTGGGCCAGACACCGAGGCGTTCAATGTCCTACAGCTCAATGGCTTACCCCGCTTGAGTCCTAATTATCTTATTAGCTCAAACCTTGAGGGGGAGCAAAAACTGTACCGAGGTGAGCTTGAGGCATTACTGGTAGTGGATGGTTATGAGTCTGCGATTGTGCAGCGCTTGATTCATCATCCAGATATTCATCTGGTGTCTTTCAAGCGGGCTGATGCTTATGTCCATCTGCTGCCGTACTTTGAGAAGCTATCGATTCCGATGGGCGGCTTTAATATTGAGACTAACTCTCCAGACCATCAGATTGATTTGATTTCAACCACAACTAATTTAGTTATTGATAAAAATTTACATCCAGCAATTCAACTCTTACTCTTAGAAGCTGCTACTGAGATCAATGGGGCCCGCACTTATTTCTCAAAGGCGGGTGATTTCCCTGCGTACTTAAATAGTGAATTACCCCTGAGCAAAGAAGCTCGCTATTTCTTCGATAAAGGCCCGCCTACATTGATGCGTTACCTGCCTTTCTGGTTAGCAGAATTCTTCGAGAGAATGTTCCTACTGTTATTGCCATTTGCAGCTTTTGCTTATCCTGTCATTCGTACGATTCCAAACTATCGACTCAATTTGGCACGCAAGCAAATTGGTGGAATGTACAAAGAGTTGGATGCTTTCGAGCATCAAACCCTCAGCGAGTTTGATCCCCTTAAACGCCAAGAGTATTTAGAGAAGCTCAATGAGATTGAGTTGAAGGCTTTACAGTCAAAGGCTAGCAAGATTGCTACGGCTGACTGCTATACCCTCAGAAATAATATTCAATTTATTCGGGATGCAATTCAAAAGGAAATGATCTACCAAAGCTTGAGTGCAGACCGTAAATCAGAACTGAGTGAATAGATGTAGCCAAGGTACTTGGGCGGTTTCGTATCCAATGACTCTGAGTAGATTAAGTAAAGTTAAGCACGAGCTTTTCTAGTGGGTTTTGTATGGAGGCTCAGACCAAGAGCTGCCAGCACTTTTAATACAGTATCAAACCCCGGTATTCGATCGCCAGACAAGGCTTTGTAAAGGCTTTCTCTTGAGAGCCCGGATTCCTTGGCTACCTGAGCCATTCCTTTTGCGCGCGCTATATCACCAAGTGCTTTTGCTATAAACGCCGCATCCCCATCGGATTCTTCAATACATGCTTGTAGATAAAGCGCCATTTCCTTTGGGGTACGTAAGTGCTCCACTACATCATAAGGACTAATAATTGTCTTTTTCATCTCATTGCCTGTATGTTTTTGGCTAAATATTTTGCAATCTGAATATCTTTACTCTGAGTTCTTTTATTGCCCCCGATCAGTAATAGATACATCACATCCTCATATTTTGTGTAATAAATTCTGTAGCCAGGACCAAAATCAATCTTCATCTCAAAAACTTTACCGCCAACGGATTTTGTATTTCCTGGGTTTCCTTCGACTAAACGTTTAATTCTGGCTTGAATTTTTGCTCTTCCCATCAAATCATGAAGGGAGTCTAGCCAGGCTTTAAATTCTTCCGTTTTCCTTATTTCGAGCATGCATTAATGTATCCAATAGGATACATTAAATCTGTCGGGAATGTCTGTAATTTAGATAGGAGCTTACTGAAAAAACCTAGAGAATTCTCATCGAGAAATCGACCGCAGCAATATCTTTCGTTAGCTTTCCTAAAGAGATACGGTCTACACCAGTAGCAGCAATTTCCCGAATCTGTTCTAAATCAATGCCGCCCGAGGCCTCTAGTAATGCGCGGCCATGATTAATCGAGACGGCCAATTTCATCTGAATCGGGTTGAAGTTATCTAGCAGAATACTTTTGGCTCCAGCGGCAAGCGCTTCATCGAGCTCAGCCAAGTTCTCTACCTCAATCTGGATATCCACATCAGCATTCAGAGCGGTAGCAGCCTGAAGGGCCGCAGTGATGCTACCTGCCGCAGCGATATGATTTTCTTTGATCAAAATGCCATGCCATAAAGCCAGTCGTTGATTTTGACCGCCGCCAACCCGAACTGCGTATTTCTGGGCCTGACGTAGACCGGGGATGGTCTTACGGGTATCCAGCACTGCGCAGCCATTAGGATTGGGGCTGACACCGGCAATTGCATTGACATATTCACGGGTGATGGTAGCGGTAGCCGATAAAGTTTGTAAGAAATTAATGCAGGGGCGTTCAGCAGACAGCAAGGCTTGAGCATCTGCTTCGATATCGCACACCAAAGTATCGGGCGCCATTTCGTCGCCTTCTAGATAATGCCAAGTGATCTTTGCTGCAGAATCCAATTTCTTGAGCGTGCCCTCAAACCAATCAATTCCACAGAGTACGGCTTGCTCCCGAACGAGTAGTTGCGCATGCACGGGTTTACGGGGAACAAGTTTGGCGGTCCAGTCACAAACACCAATGTCTTCCATCAATGCGTCGGCAATATTGCGTTGACGCGCTTGCTCTAGAGTTTCGTTGTCATCAAACATATCAATTAGGCTGCACCGATATTTTTAACAAAGCCATGCTGGGCTTTAGCCAGCAGATCGGGATGGTTCTGAGTAAAGGCGAGCATGCGCTCAATACAGGCAAGGGCTTCAGAGCGGCTAGGCTCGGGAACCAAAATCTCACCAGAATCATTCTCTAGGCAATTCAGAATACCCTGAAGACCATTCATGGCCATCCAAGGGCAGTGAGCACAGCTTTTACAGGTTGCACTGTTACCGGCAGTGGGCGCTTCAATCAATATCTTCTGAGGTGCCAATTGGCGCATGCGATGCAAGATACCATTATCGGTTGCCACAATGTATTCAGAAGCGCTACCTTCGACGACTGCCTTAATCATGGCAGAAGTTGAGCCTACGACATCCGCTAAGTCCACGACAGCCTGGGGTGATTCAGGATGAACCAGAACCATGGCATTGGGGTGTTTAGCCTTCAGGGCCGCCAACTCTTCTGCTCGGAACTCATCATGGACGATGCAGGCACCGTTCCAGAGGAGCATATCTGCACCAGTTTGCTCTTGAATATATCGACCTAAGTGGCGATCCGGTGCCCACAGAATTTTCTTACCTTCCAGCTTGAGTTGATGCACGATCGCTAAGGCGCATGAGCTGGTCACCATCCAATCGGCTTGGGCTTTGACTGCCGCACTAGTATTGGCATAGACCACGACTACTCGATCGGGATGTTTGGCTCTAAAGGCAGCAAACTCATCAGCGGGGCAGCCTAAGTCAAGAGAGCAAGTGGCCTCTAGGTCCGGCATGAAGACGCGTTTCTCAGGACTGAGAATCTTGGCAGTCTCACCCATAAAGCGCACACCCGCAACAATCAAATTCTTGGCAGAATGGTTCTTGCCGAAACGAGCCATCTCTAAGGAATCGGCTACATAACCACCGGTGGCTAGCGCCAGATCTTGAATATCGCCATCAACGTAATAGTGAGCTACCAAAGTAGCATCTTTTTCCACCAAAAGTTGCTTAATCTTTTCAATCACAGTCGCTTTTTGGGCGCCCTCTAGTTGGGGAGGGGTCTTTGCCCAAGCTTGAGCAATACAGGTTGCTCCAGAGGCATCCTGCTGGGGGTAATCAAAGGAAATTGGGGTATCAATCACGTTAGACATGCAGCAATCTTAACCTGCCTGCCGTACCAAGGCATTGAATGGAGTAGGGGGAGTCAAAAAAATCAAAAACTCCCACAGCACGGCTGTAGGATAGAGCCTATGAAAGCACTGCTAGCCCTCTACTTTTTCATGATTGCGATCATTCAGCTCGGCATGTTCGCGGGGATTTATAACTATTCCCGATCGCAAAAAGTGATCCAGGCTAGTCAATTTTGGCTCGGTTCTTTATTGGTGAGCTCTATTGGCCTGCTGATATTTGGTGTGGGTATTTTGGGTGTTGAGGATATTTCGAAGACGGCGGGTATTTTTACTGTGGCAAATACCTTCTTCTTTACCTCGAGTCTTCTGCAAACTGGATTTTGTATTTCTTTTAATCGAGCTATTGATAAAAAGAGTCAAATTTTCGGGGTGATTGCTGTATTGCTCTTTATTGTCGTATTCGACTGGTTACGACGGATTGGCAATTTTGAAATCCGAACCCTTTTCATGGTGTGTTTGGTATCTATCTTTTACAGCATTCAAATCTGGCAAGTTCGCCAATATCGACGTCAGAATCAATCAAAGCAATTAAGTTACCTTCAGTACGTGACCGTTGCTGAACTATTCTTTGCAGTGGGGCGCATTGCAGCCCTGATGATTAGTGGTTTTGGCATGAAAAGCGTAGATCAGCTTCCACAACTTCTTATCCTATTTACTCTAGGACAGTTGGTGATGAACACGCTTTCCTATATCGCGATTGCAGGATATCAGTCTGAGAAAGTCTCTTACGCAAAAGCCAAGAGTGATGCAGATAAAGAGAATTCAGAAAAGAAGCTTGCTGAAATCTCCGAGTTGCTGAAAGAAAAAGAGCGCTTGATTTATGGTTTGATGAAAGCCAATAAGACGGCAGCTACTGGTGCCCTATCAGCCTCTATTGCGCATGAACTCAATCAACCACTTGGTGCCTCGAATCTCAATATTCAGTATCTGAAGATGAAGTTAGAGAAGGGCGTGCTCAATCCTGAACTGGGTAGAGAGATTTTGGACTCGCTAGAAGAAGATAACCAACGCGCAGCAACCATTGTTAAATCCCTAAGGTCTATCTTCACCGAGGGAGAGGTGCAAGCGCAGCAGCTTCAATTGAGTACCCTTATCACCAGGGTGCTTGACATTGTGAAGCCAGAACTCAAGGCAAAGAATATCCAGATTCAGTTACGCGTGGATGAAGGTCTAGTGATTGAAGCTAACCCATCCGAGATTGAGCAAGTTTTACTGAACCTCATTAATAATGCGATTCAGGCTCTGGCGAACTCTGGTCGTTTAGCACGCAGAATCTCGATTGAAGCTGTCCAAATGGGTGATGGAGCAGAGCTGAGCGTGACTGATAACGGGGATGGAGTAGACCCTGAATATCAACCTCATCTATTTGAACTTTTGAGTACTACAAAGCAGACCGGAATGGGCTTGGGCTTATGGCTATGCAAACATATCATCACCCGCTATGGGGGCACAATTCGTTATGAGGACGCCCTGGGCGGGGGCGCGCGGTTTACTCTGCAATTCCCCTGAATTAGGGCTTTTCTAAATCCGCCTCTAGGTATTTTTTCACTAGGTCTTGCATTGAGGTGACCTGCATTTTTTCGATCAATCTGGCTTTGTGAACTTTGATCGTTGCCTTCGAGATGCCTAGTTGCTCCGCAATCTCTTTATTCAAGAAACCCTTCACTAGTAGTGCAGAGACTTCCTTCTCTCTGGGGGTCAGTAAGGCATAGTTTTTCTTGGTTTCAATCTCTTTTGTAAGACTCTTGAGCTGCCGCTGATCAAACTTCAATGCTTCATTAATCGCTTGGAGTAATTCTTCTAAATTAAAAGGCTTGAATAAGAAATCTATCGCTCCATTTTTAAGTGCTTGCACAATTTGATGGGGATGGCTCTGACCACTAATAAAAACGATCGGCGTTTTACGTCCCAGACTGACTAATTGCTTTTGTAGATCAATGCCAGTGACATCTGGCATCTGCATATCGAGCAGAATGACGGCAGGAGCAAGTGGTAAAGATTTCTCTAAGAAGTCGGTTGCACTGGCGTACTCCTGAACCTGATAACCCACCTCACCCAGCATTCTTGCTAGGGAAGTGCGCATCGACTCATCGTCGTCTATGAGGTAGATGTGTCCAATGTCAGACATCAGTGCGCAAAAGTAATAAATTCATCAGGTCTAATGTAGTGGACAGTCAAACTGAAGGATATTAGCTTAAGGGCTAATGCTATATACAGCGTGGAGTATTGAGGCCGCTAAGTAAGTCAGTTTGAACATCTAGAACGAATGGCGTTGTTTTAGTGGGATCTTCAGAGTTTTCGTAAATACTAAATCTTGCCATTAGAAAGTTCTCCACTTCTCAAGTGGCAGACCCTCTGATTCAGTGATTTGATTGTATTCATTAATAAACTCGATATTTTCTGCGTTCCAGCGTCGCTCTTTTTCTTGTTTTACTAGAGACTCCAAGAATGCATCGCAAGCCTTAGAAATATTAATGCCCAGCTTCTTGGCTTCAGCCAGAACTTCAACATTCAGAGTGAGATTGGTCGCTTTTTTAGTTGTGCGGCCCTGGGTTTGGGTGGAGTCTAAGGTCATCATGGCTCATTTATATGCATAATTAATACACAATCAATATGCGCATAAATGATGGGGGTATTTTAAGGGTCCTTAAAACGGCAACTTGGCGTCAGGCTTGGCGGCCAGTAGTACTGCCTTAAACTCCGCCTGAATGCGAGCAATTGCTTCCTCAGTATCTGCCTCAAAACGCATCACCACTACTGGAGTCGTGTTTGATGGCCTTGCTAAACCAAAGCCATCTGAGTATTCAACTCTGACACCGTCAATGGTATTGATTGTTTCTGAGGTGGGGAACTTGGCATTGGCCTTAATCACTTCGAGTAATTCAAATGGTTCACCCTCAGCGCAAGCGAGTTGTAATTCAGGGGTGCAAATCGCGTTGGGAAGATCATTCAAGGTTTTGTTCGGATCTTGTTCCTTAGACAGAATCTCCAGAAGACGCGCGCCAGTGTAAAGACCATCATCAAATCCAAACCAACGGTCTTTGAAGAAAATATGACCGCTCATCTCGCCAGCGAGTGGGGCGCCAGTTTCCTTGAGCTTAGCTTTGACTAAGGAATGACCCGTTTTCCACATTAGGGGCTCGCCGCCATGCTGTTTGACCCACTTGCCTAAATTGCGAGTGCATTTGACATCATAAATAATCTGAGCACCCGGATTTCTGGAGAGGACATCTTTAGCAAATAGCATCATCTGACGGTCAGGGAAAATCACTTGACCATCTTTAGTAACCACTCCTAAACGATCGGCATCGCCATCAAAGGCTAGACCGATTTCATTATCTGTAGTCTGTAAGTTCTGGATAAGGTCTTGCAGGTTCTCAATATGTGCTGGGTCAGGATGGTGATTGGGGAACTTGCCATCAACCTCACAAAAGAGTTCTTGGACTTCACAGCCCAAAGCTCTGAAGAGTTGGCCTGCAAATGCACCGCCTACACCGTTACCGCAATCCACAGCAATTTTCATGGGACGCGCCAGTTTGACATCGCTGGTAATGCGCTCGAGGTACATTGGAAAAATATCAAACTCGCTGCGACTACCTTGGCCAGTCACAAATTGTTGGTTCTCAATACGCTTACGCAGTTTCTGAATCTGCTCACCGTAAATCGCAGCGCCACCCAGAACCATCTTGAAGCCGTTGTAATTTGGTGGGTTATGACTTCCGGTAATCATCACGCCTGACTTAGGTTTCTTGCCATTGAGAGTCTGGTTGGCGGCAAAGTAGACCATTGGTGTAGCCACCATGCCGAGGTCGATGACATTCATGCCGGTCGATAGCAGGCCTTCCGTTAAAGCAGTAATCAAGCTAGGGCCAGACAGACGACCATCACGACCAATCACAACTTCAGTCTCGCCCAGTTCGCGCATCTCTGTCCCGAGCGCTTGGCCTATCAGTTTTGCAATTGATGGATCTAGAGTCTGATCAATAATGCCGCGAATGTCATAGGCTTTGAAGATGGAAGGAGAGAGTTGCACTTGATTTCCTAGTGATATTAGTGGGAGATCTCAATGATCGAATTGAGTCCTTCACAAGCCTCTTGAAAGAGGGCGGGAGGCAAAGCTTTCCAAGGGTGGGGTCTTGCAGAGCGTTGACGCCAATCAAAGGATTTAGGTTGGTGAGTCAAAATATAGACTGGCTCGCTACGGCCAACAGAATACTTAATGGCAAACGGATTGGTTTCATTGGATTTTGCATGCGTCATTGGCAGGCCAATAACAATGCCAGTTTTTTCATTAAATGCTTTTGGTGAAATAACAAGCATTGGGTGTTCATCTTTCATTTCCTTGCCTGATTGGGGATTAAAGTTGATCCAAATCATTTCTCTGCGTTCAGGCACCCAAGCTTTTAATTTATTTATCATTAAATGATTTCTTTCCCAATTGGTTTTGAGGTCATTACTTCACCACCATGTTGCTCAGGGTCAAATGCTTTGAGCTTTTGATTAAGACTGAGTTTAGGTTTGCCAACAATACGCAGCAGCACTCCGTTCTTGACTACCTCTACGGAAATTGGAACACCTTGGGACAAATGAGCAGCCTTAGCTACTGGGGAGGTAATCCTAACGCCTAGGCCGTTACCCCATTCCTGCACTGTTTGCTCAACTTTCAGAGCTGGAGCCATATTTACCCCCTCCATAATGTTTATACAAGTTTAAACAATAGCGTAAATAAAGTCAATTCGAAAGTCAATGCAATTGGGTATTTGACCCTCAAGGCTTAAGAATTTAGAAAATTAATCCGTGTCACAGTCACAGCGTCAATACTATCGCCTGCGGTTAATGTATTTGAACCACTAGCTAGCGCTTGCTCTATCGGCTTAGCTAAGACCTTGCCAAACTCAACCCCTGGCTGGTCAAAACTGTTGATATTCCAAAGAGCGCCTAGAGTGACGGTACGATTTTCATATAGAGCAAGTAGCGCACCAAGATAGAAGGCATTGAGCTCGGGAAGTAAAAGAAGATTGCTCGGACGCTTGCCTGGATACACATCATTTGGATTTTGTGCATCCTTGCCGTGTGCCAAGGCTTGCGCTTGTGCTAAACAATTGGAGAGCAGGATGCGGTGATGCGCCACCGCCTCAGGACGATCACTCATGGGTTTGCGAACCGCAATGAAGTCAATTGGAATGGTTTCCGTGCCCTGGTGAAAGAGTTGAAAGTAGGAGTGCTGGGCATTGCTGCCCGAACTACCAAATACCACTGGCGATGAAAACTTGACTGGCTTACCATCACGCCCAACGCTCTTGCCATTACTTTCCATATCCAGTTGTTGTAGCCACTTCGGAAACCAATCTAGCGCATCGGCATACGGAATCGCAGCAAAGGCTTTGATATCGTGCTTCTCTTGCTGATGCAATAGTGCGAGCGCCATGATGACAGGGAGGTTTTCTGCTAGTGGCGTATTCTTAAAATGCAAATCCATTGCATGTGCACCAGATAAGAAATCTTGGAAGGTCTTAAATCCATATTGCAAGGCAATCGGTAAGCCTACTGCAGACCAAACGGAATAGCGACCACCTACCCAATCCCAAAATGGGTAGATATTGTCTTCCTCAACCCCGAAAGCTTTAGCGGCAGCAACGTTAGCGGTAACTGCATACAAGGAGTGTGCAATCTGACCGCTGGTGCAATCATTATCTTTGAGCCAATTGACTACTGCCTTGGCATTCATAGTAGTTTCCAGAGTCGTGAAGGACTTCGAAACAATAATGACGCGGGTGCTATTCGGTTGGGCACGTTGCAAAATACGAGCCAATTCTGCAGTATCGATATTCGATAAGAAATGCATACGCATGCCGCGGCTCTGAAGTCCTGGCACGTGAGAGAGGGCCTCAATGGCCAAGCGGGGTCCGAAGTCGGAGCCACCAATACCAATATGAATCACATCGGTAACACCAACCCAATGATTGCAGAGACTATCAATGCGACGCCAGACATCACTGACTGCGGGCATGACATCTTGCCCATCCAATAGAACAGGAGTTTTTGATACATTACGTAGGGCGGAGTGCAGAGCAGCACGACCTTCGCTGGCATTGACATGCTTGCCAGCAAAGAGATCGGCGATAAATTGCTCTAAACCAGCTTTACGAGATTGTGCAAATAGGCCTACCCATGCCTGATCATCAATGCCCTGATAAGCAGTATCTAAAATGACATCAACGGCAGTATGGATGGTATTTGAAGCGTCTTTAAGGGGCATAAATCGATTTTATCAATACGGGGTGACCAAAGCCCTAAATGTCTGAAAATACGCAGATTTAGGCAAGATTGGGTAAAAGTTCTTTATAATTTGCCACTTCACTGCAAAGGAAGAGTGGCAGAGCGGTTGAATGCACCAGTCTTGAAAACTGGCGAGGATGAAAGTCCTCCGTGAGTTCGAATCTCACCTCTTCCGCCAACATCTGCATCAACTTCAATAGCGTCTCTAGGATCATATGAATCGATTGACTCAGCAGCTTTCAAGATTGTCCTTATTTGCTGGTTTGATAGTCACCGCATTGCCCAGCATCGCTCAAAACACAATAATGCCTGCTTTATCGCCTGAGGAATTAAAACAATTTAATTCTCAGCCCTTGTCACCGAAGATTTCAGTACCTGAATTGGATGGTACGCAAGCTGGCCCAACACGCAATTCTCGAATGAAAAATTCCATGAAGTCTAGCACACAGTCCTCTGGCGAAAAAGAAGCTGAAATCCTTGGGGGTGATGGTGACAATACTCCTGCGACACCGCAAATTACGAAGAGTTTTTAAGCTTTAAACGCTCCACCCTCGGTCAACTTAGCTAACTCCTCTTTCTCAATCCCCAATTCCGCTAGTAACTCTGCAGTGTGCTCGCCTAGTAGCGGAGGATGTCTGTTGACTTGTTGAGGTGTTTCAGAGAGTTTGACCGCAAAACCAATATTCGGAATACTGCCCTCAACCGGGTGATCAATCTCAATTCGCATTTGTCGATGTTTGCCATGTTCACTATCAAAGGCTTGCGGATAGGTATTGATGGGTCCTGCAGGAATACCTTCGGCCAGTAATTGATCGACCCAATCTGCAGCAGTTTTGGTGATAAAAGTTTTTTCGAGCTCTTTTACTAAGATCAGCCGATTTGCCAGTCGCAAAGGATTAGTTCTAAAGCGTTCATCTTCTATCAGCTCTGGCCTGCCAATCTTTTCGCATAACAGTGACCATAGTTTTTGATTGGTCGCACCCATTACAAAATAACCATCTGATGCTTGCATAGCTTGGTAGGGGGCGCTCATATGATTGGCGGTACCGAGTTTGTAGGGCTCTACTCCAGTACCCCAGTACTGTGAGGTATCCCAAATTGAAAATGCCAAAGCAGAATCAAATAAAGAAGCATCAATAAATTGGCCTTCACCAGATTTTGTTTTGCCGATGTAGGCAGACAAAATTCCATAAGCAGCAAAGAGAGCGCAACCAATATCAGCAACCGGCACTCCGGCTTTTACAGGTGGGCCGTCGGGATAGCCGGTCACACTCATGACGCCAGACATGGCTTGAGCCATTAAATCAAAGCCAGGTCGATCAGCCCATGGGCCGGTTTGTCCAAAGCCGGAGATGCTGGCATAGACCAAGCCAGGATTGATCTTCTTAAGGCTTGGGTAATCTACCCCCAATTTCTTCATCACACCGGGGCGATAGTTTTCTACCAAGATATCGGCAGTTTTGACTAGTCGAAAGAAGATTTCCTTGCCAGCTTCGGTTTTAAGATTGAGGGTGACGCTGCGCTTGTTGCGATTCATGTTCAGAAAACCCATGCTGTCTGAACCCTTCATCTTGAAGCCCATCGAGCCACGCGTCTGATCTCCAGTGCCTGGAGGCTCAATTTTGATGACATCCGCCCCTAAGTCGGCCAAGAGCATGCAGCAGTATGGGCCAGCCATGACTTGGCTGACGTCGAGGACTCGGACGCCGGCAAGAGGGAGGGGCTTATTTGTAGGTGTTTGCATTACTGTCTCAGGCGTTTTTATTTGTATAGAATGACTTGAGTAATCATAACCACAAAAAGATCAAATCCTCGGAGACGGTATGCGCCTTACATTCATTCTGCAAAAATTGTTTCAGACCCTCAGCCATTTTGCCTTGCTTGGCTTGGTATTCTCGCCCTTTGCAGTGAGCGCTGAATCAGTCTATCCATCCAAACCGATTCATTTGATTGTGGGTTTTGCCCCAGGTGGAGGTACCGATATTGTGGCAAGAGCGATTGCTCCCAAAATGGGTGAAATACTAGGTACTAGCGTGATTGTTGAAAATCGCTCAGGCGCAGCCGGGACTATTGGTGCTGATATGGTGGCTAAATCCAATCCTGATGGTTATACCTTGTTAATGGGGCACTCCAACTCCAATGCCATCGCTCCATTTGTATTGCCTAATGTGCAGTACAACGCAGCAAAGGATTTCACACCCATTACTTATTTAGGGTATGTCCCCAATGTATTAGTAGTGAATGCCTCTCTGCCAGTCAACTCTGTTGCGCAGCTTATTGCCCTAGCGAAAGCCAATCCAGGTCAGATGACTTACGGCTCTTCTGGCATTGGTAGTACCCAACATTTGGCAGGCGCGCTGTTTGCAAAGATTGCTGGAATTTCTTTAAATCACGTGCCTTACAAGGGTAGCGGTCAAGCGATTATTGATTTACTCGGCGGGCAGATCACGATGAACTTTGATACCTTGCCTCCGAACCTCCAGCAAATTAAAGATGGCAGTCTCAAAGCCTTGGCGATCTCTACACCAAAACGTCTAGCGATTCTGCCTAATGTACCCACCTTTCATGAAGCCGGTATTGTTGGATTTGATGTCACGAACTGGTATTCGATTATGGGACCTAAAGGGATGGATCCTGCGGTAGTCAACAAGATTGATCAAGCAGTCAAGGCTGCCATGAATGATCCGCAAATTAAGAAGACATTGGATTCTCAAGGCTTGCAACCAGAGGGACCTGCAACGCCAGCTGCCTTTGCATTATTTCTCAATGCCGAGTTGCTGAAATATCAGCGTTTAGTTAAAAGCCTCAACATCAAGGCTGAATAATCAGAATGACCGACATTGCTCAAGTTCACTTTGAGGTACGTGATGCCATAGCGCATATCACCTTTGATCATGTCAAAGCCCGTAACGCTATGACAATTTCAATGTACCAATCTTTGCAATCCATTTGCGAAGAAATTGCAAAGACTCCCAGTATTCGGGTGGCCATCTTTAGAGGAGCAGGCGGTAAGTCTTTTGTATCAGGCAGTGATATTAGCCAGTTTGCTAATTTTCACAATGGTGAAGAAGGTGTGATCTACGAGCAAAATATTGAACACTACTTTACGCCCTTAATCATGTTGCCAATCCCAACGATTGCCGTCATTGATGGCATGGCAGTCGGTGGTGGATTGGCGATTGCCAGTTGCTGTGATTTCCGAATCTCAACACCCGATGCCCGCTTTGGTGTACCCATTGCTAGAACCTTAGGTAATTGCCTATCTCCAGGCAATATTGCTTGGCTCAGCGCCCATTTGGGAATTCATCTAGTCAAAAGGATGTTGCTTCTCTCAGAAATGATTGCAGCTCCAGAGTTACTGCAACACGGTTATTTATTGCAAACCCATGAGGCAGATCGATTGGAGGAAGCGGCACTCGAGTTAGCAAAACGTCTCAGCAGTTTGGCGCCGATCACTCAGAAAGTGAGCAAACTCAGTTTGGCACGTCTCATCAGAAACAATCTGCCTAATTGTGATGATCTGATTAAAGAGTGTTATGGCAGTCAAGACTTTCGGAATGGCGTGAAATCCTTCATCGCTGGTGAGCCACCAGTCTGGTCAGGTAATTAAGCTAGAAAGATCTCTTGGAGATTATTGAGATAGCGAAAGCCTTGCTCGCTGGCTTTGAGGAGTGCGGGATTGGGATCGAGTAAGCCCTGATTACTTGCCTGGCTGAGCTCTCTAGAAATGATGCTGAGCGGTAGGCCAGTACGTTCACCGAAGGTAATGGTTTGTACGCCTTCACTTAAACGCAATACATTGAGCATGAATTCAAAAGGCAGGTCCTCTGCAGCAATCTCCCGCGCTTCAATCAATGCATGACCTTGGGTCTCCATTGCTTTCATATATTGCTCGGGATGCTTTTCTCTTAATTGACGTGTGACCTTATCTGGGAAGGAGATTTTTCCATGCGCCCCAGCACCAATCCCAATGTAATCACCAAAGCGCCAGTAGTTGAGGTTGTGTTTGCATTCTTGACCCTGCTTGGCGTACGCTGACACTTCGTAGCGTTGATACCCCGCCTTTGTCAGCAAGGCAACATTTTGTTCGAAGATGGCGTCAATGATTTCTTCACTTGGGAGCTGCGGAGGAAAGCTCGCGAAGTAAGTATTGGGTTCCAGTGTGAGGTTATACAGCGATAAATGTGGAGTATTAAATGAAAGTGCAGTTGCGATATCCTCATGGGCTTGCTCGAGCGTTTGCTTTGGTAGGCCATACATCAAATCCAGATTGACAGACTTAAAGTGCTGCAAAGCAATTTCAATTGCAGCCTTAGCTTCTTTCCCACTATGAATACGGCCCAAAGCTTTGAGCTGCTCATCACCAAAGCTCTGGATGCCTAAAGAAACCCGATTGATACCCGCTTGCGCAAAGGCGGCAAACTTTTCTGTTTCGACTGATCCTGGATTGGCTTCCATCGTAATTTCTGCGTCGGGTTCAAGCTTGATGCGGGCGCGTACATCGGAGAGCAGCTCTTGCATGCCTGCTCCAGAAAGTAGACTGGGCGTCCCGCCGCCGATAAAGATGCTGTGGACTTGTCTACCCCAAATGCGTGGAAGTTCAGTTTCTAAATCTGCAATAAGAGCTTTGATGTAACGGGCTTCATCGAAGCCGGTTTTCCCTGCTTTAATCTGATGAGAATTAAAGTCGCAGTAAGGACACTTTCGCTCGCACCAAGGAAAGTGAATATATAAAGCCAGAGGAGGGAGGGCCGTGAACTGCGGGCGTAATAGGATGGAGTTAGACACGTTGATTGAACTTAATCAACTCAGCAATGAGGGTACGTAATGCTTGACCGCGATGACTAAATGCATTCTTCTCATTGGGTGAGAGCTCTGCCGCGGTTTTGCCTAACTCCGGAATATAAAAGTAGGGGTCATAGCCAAAACCGTGTCCCCCTCTGGGAATGTCGATGAACTCACCATCCCAACGGGCTTCTACTGTGATGGGGTTTGAATCATTGGCACTTTGCAGCAGTACGAGAGCGCAGATGTAATAAGCACTGCGATCAGTTTGATTGGCAAGAGCTGCTAGCAATTTTTGGTTATTGTCTGCATCGTTAGCATGCTCACCTGCATAACGCGCAGAATGCACTCCTGGAGCGCCATGCAATGCATTCACGCAAATACCGGAGTCATCTGCTAAAGCAGGTAGCCCACTGAGTTGACTCGCATGGCGGGCTTTTGCTAAGGCATTTTCCAGAAAGGTATGAAAGGGTTCTTCTGCAGCTGGAATATCCAATTGTCCCTGAGGGATTACTTCAAACTCGAAGGGCGCCAATAATTCTGAAAACTCTTTGAGCTTTCCAGCATTGTTAGAGGCAAGAACCAGTTTATGCATTACGAATAAATTACTTGAGGGCTTGGGTTTGCAGTTTGCTTAATTCCTGAATACCTTGCTCGGCTAAATCCAATAGCTCAATCAGTTCGGCGCGTGAGAAAGCCGCTCCTTCGGCAGTCCCCTGAATCTCAATCATGCCGCCTTTACCAGTCATCACCACATTCATATCGGTATCACAGGAAGAGTCTTCTGGGTAATCAAGATCTAGTACTGGTTGACCTTGATAGATGCCAACCGAAATCGCTGCCACGCTATCAATGATGGGGTCTTGCTTGAGGATGTCAGCTCTTAAAAGATGGTTGACAGCATCACGGGCTGCAACATAGGCGCCAGTAATCGCTGCGGTGCGTGTGCCGCCATCGGCTTGCAAAACATCGCAATCTAAATGAATCGTGCGCTCGCCCAAAATTTCGAGATTGAAAACGCTGCGCATGGCACGCCCAATTAAACGCTGAATTTCTTGAGTACGACCCGTTTGCTTACCTCTAGCAGCCTCTCGATCGCTGCGGGTATGGGTGGAGCGGGGCAGCATGCCGTATTCAGCGGTAACCCAACCCTCACCAGACCCTTTTTTATGTGGGGGCACTCGCTCTAAGACGCTAGCAGTACAAAGGACTTTGGTATCCCCAAAAGCAATGAGGACTGATCCCTCAGCATGCTTGGTAAATGAGCGAGTAATGGATACCTCACGCAATTGCTTGGGCGCGCGACCGCTGGGGCGGCTGATGGGGGTCTGGTTTTTGGTATTCATATTCTTTAGTCCTGAGGGATAGATCAATCTACAATGTTCATATGATATCGAGCATGACCGGTTATGGCAGCGCTTCTCGCCAAGTTTCCTTGGGCGCAGGGGTAGTTGCTGATCTGCAAATGGAGTGTCGGGCGGTCAATAGCCGTTTTTTAGACCTCGGATTTCGTTTGCCAGACGAATGTAGGGCTGCCGAGCCAGCCCTCAGAGAAATGGTCACCCAAAGCCTGGGTCGGGGTAAGGTCGAATTTAGGGCAGCATGGCGCATTAACTCGAATGGGACAACTGCGAGTAAATCAAACCCCCACGCCTTAGGTGCCATCAATCAAGCTGCCCTTGATGCCTTATATAGTCTCCAAGAAAAAGTCCAAGCTGGTTTTCCGCAAGCCGAACCGATGAGCGTTGCTGAAGTCTTGCGCTGGTCAGGGGTGCTATCTGAGCCACGCGGGGATGAAGATGGCTGGTTAGCCGCAACCACTGAAGCTGGCAGGGCTGCATTAACTGCCCTCATGGAGAGTCGAGCTGCTGAGGGTCAAGCCCTAGTTCAGGTGCTCCTGAATATCACCCAAAAGATGCGCGAGATTGTTGCCAAAATTGAGCCCCTAATTCCAGGCTATGTAGCCCAGTATCAAGCAAAGCTCACAGAGCGCTTATCAGAAGCCTTGGCTGCTCAAGCCCAAGCTAAAAGTGGCGTAGAGCTGATGGAGCGGATTCGGCAGGAGGTCGTCTTGTACGCCGTTCGGATTGATGTGGCCGAAGAGTTTGCGCGTTTGAAAACCCATCTACAAGCAGTCGATTCAGCATTAGCAGGTAAGGGACCCGTTGGTAAACGCTTGGATTTCTTGATGCAAGAACTCAATCGGGAAGCCAATACCCTGAGCTCTAAATCGGTAGCTGAAGAGTGCACCCAAGCAGCGCTTGAGCTGAAGCTCTTGATAGAGCAAATGCGCGAGCAAGTCCAGAATTTAGAATAAGCAAAACCTTTGCATACAATCAAGTGATGACCTTAAATAACGCTTATCAAGGCAGCATGCTCATGATTGTGGCTCCTTCGGGCGCCGGTAAATCCTCTTTGGTCAATGCGCTATTGCAGAGTGAGCCTGGCTTAACCCTGTCGCTATCGACCACAACGCGCTCACCCCGACCTGGTGAAGTGGATGGCAGGGATTACCGCTTTGTGACTCCTGAAGTATTTAAGCAGGAGCGGGATCAAGCGCAGTTTCTGGAATGGGCTGAAGTTCATGGCCATTTCTACGGCACTTCCAAAACTTGGATTGAAAACCAAATGCAAGCCGGTAGCGATGTCATTTTGGAAATTGATTGGCAAGGTGCGCAGCAAATACGCAAGTTAATTCCAGCAGTGCAGTGGATCTTTATTTTCCCCCCCTCCATCGAAGCCCTTGAGGAGCGTTTGCGTAAAAGAGGGCAGGATGATGAGGCGACCATTGAAAGACGCTTGGCAGCCGCCCATATCGAGCTTCAGCACGCCCATGAAGCCAATTTCATTGTGATCAATGATGCCTTTGAGCAAGCCTTGGCCGATTTACGCCATATTCTGGCGGCGAGCCGCTTACGCTCAGGCCCTGTGATGGCGCGCAACCCCGCGCTTTTAAGGCGCCTTGGGGTGTAATCAGTTATCCTATCGGTATTGAAGCTAAAACGAAGTGAGTTCAGCATGGCCCGTATTACTGTAGAAGATTGTCTTAAAACCATTCCTAACCGTTTTGAACTGGTTTTGGCTGCCACCTATCGTGCTCGCCAATTGGTTCAAGGTCACTCCCCACGCGTTGAGTCCAGAGATAAAGCAACCGTAGTTGCCTTGCGCGAAGTTGCTGCTGGTGTCACCGACCGTGACATGTTGACCAAAGTCCCTCTATAAATTAGGAGTTCCGGTGTGGAGCTCCCTCTCAGTCTCAACAGCAGGGCCTCAAGCGCCTCGGAATCCTCCGGCGTAGTTTCTGGGCAAGCAGAATTGCTTGATCCCCAAAATTCATTAGAAGCACAGGCGGGTAAGAAATCGATTATTGCGACTCTGTTGGCGCAATCCAGTCGCCATTTATTTGGCCCTACTTCTGCGCCTGCTCTGCCACTCAAGCACCAAGTTGTTTCCATTGAGAGCCTTCTCAATAAGTTGACCTATCTCAAGCCTGATGAGATTAGCCAAATCAAAAAGGCATTTCAGTATTCTGATGCAGCCCACTTAGGTCAATACCGTCATAGTGGTGAACCCTATATTACCCATCCAGTGGCTGTTGCTGAGTTATGTGCCTCCTGGAAATTAGACGCAGCTTCGATCATGGCTGCGTTAATGCACGATGTCATTGAGGATACCGGTTCAACCAAAGCGGAATTGGTTGAGCGTTTTGGGGCGAAGGTTGCGGAACTCGTTGAAGGCTTAACTAAGCTCGACAAACTCGAGTTCCAAAGCCATGCCGAAGCACAAGCAGAAAGCTTTCGCAAAATGTTCATGGCGATGGCTAGGGACGTGCGGGTTATCTTGGTCAAGTTAGCAGACCGCACTCACAATATGCGGACCTTGGATGCAGTGCCGATGGAAAAGCGCCGCCGAGTTGCTGCCGAGACAATTGAAATTTATGCGCCGATTGCCCATCGCTTGGGCCTCAACCTCATCTATCGTGAATTACAAGATCTCAGTTTTCGCTACTCAATGCCGATGCGTTTCAGGGTTATTGAGAAGGCCGTTAAACGGGCGCGTGGTAATCGCAAAGAGATGGTGGAAAAAATTCTGCAATCCACGCGTATGGCGTTTGCCAAATCCGATTTAGTAGTCGACTTACAGGGGCGCGAGAAAACCCTGTTCAGTATTTATTCCAAAATGCGCGCAAAGCATGTGAATTTTTCTCAAGTGCTGGATGTCTATGCATTCCGCGTCACTGTCAGTTCTATCGACGAGTGTTACCGCGCTCTCGGTATTTTGCATGCACTCTTTAAGCCCATGCCAGGGAAGTTCAAAGATTACATTGCCATCCCAAAACTCAATGGCTATCAATCCTTGCATACGACCCTGATTGGACCCTCAGGTGTTCCTGTAGAGTTTCAGATTCGTACGAGTGATATGCATGCGGTAGCCGAGGCTGGCGTCGCAGCCCACTGGGCCTATAAAGATGGCGCACCTGATATGAGTGAGGTCCAGAACCGAGCCCACCAATGGTTGCAATCGCTGATTGATATTCAGGATAGTAGTGGCGACCCGCAAGAGTTCCTGGAACATGTCAAGATTGATTTGTTCCCCGATGCGGTATATGTCTTTACGCCCAAGGGGCATATCCGTGCCTTACCGCGTGGTGCCACTGCGCTTGACTTTGCCTACTCGATTCATAGTGATCTTGGTAATACCTGTGTCGCAGTCAAGATTAACGGCCTGCAATTACCGCTGCGCAGTGAGCTTAAGAACGGCGACATTATTGAGGTGGTGACTTCCGCTAGCTCACAACCTAACCCTGGCTGGCTAGCCTTTGTCCGCACGGGTAAAGCGCGTGCAGCCATTCGTCATTCCTTAAAAACCAAACATTATTCTGAATCCCTGCAATTGGGCGAGCGGCTTTTGATGAGCGCCTTACGCCAGCAAGGGGTGGATGCTGCTTTATTGACTGCCGAGGTTTGGGAAAAATTACTTCATTGGACGGGTGATAAAACTCGCGAAGAGGCCTGCGTCAATATTGCACTCGGACGACGCTCACCCCAAGAGCTTGCGATTCGTTTGAAGATTCTGCTTGATGAGGAGGGAGTAGGCGAGCAAATGCGTTTAGATGCTGCCGATTGGGCTGCTACCCAGATTGAGTCTTCCTATTCTCATCAGCGTCAAGCCATCATTGTGGATGGCCGCGAGGGCAATTCCATTAGCTTCCAGAGCTGTTGTCATCCCATCCCCGGTGACAACATTATTGGCTACCTCGGTAAAGGCGAGGGTCTGCACATTCATACTAATGATTGCCCTCATGCCTTGCGTATGCTCTCGAAAGATGGCGATAAATGGGTTGAGGTGGAGTGGGGCAAGGATATTCATCGCGAGTTCGAAGTCGATCTGGCGGTCGATACTCGCCAAGGCAAGGGTGTACTCGCTCGAGTAGCCAGTAGCATTACCTCAGCCGATTCCAATATTTTGAATGTCTCGATGGACGATCGTTATAAAGAAGATTCTGTAGTGATCCGCTTTACGATTCAGGTGTCTGATCGCTTGCACTTATCTAAGGTGATGCGCAACTTGCGCTCTAATCACGATGTCATGCGCGTAATACGGACACGCTCAGAATAAATAGGCAATATCAAAGATACTGCACATCTAAGATTTCAATCTCAGTCAGACCAGTAGGTGTCTGAATTTTGACGCAGTCACCCAATCTGGCTTTGATCAGTGCTTTTGCAATCGGTGAGACCCAGCTCACATTGCCTTTGTCTAAATCGACTTCATCTACTCCGACAATCGTGATACGGGTTTCTTTCCCAGCATCTTTTCCTTCGAGCGCAGCATAGCTCACTGTGGCGCCAAAGAAGATCTGCTCTGCATCGGCTTCTCCCGATTTGCGGGCAGCGTTATCTACTACCACGGCGAATTCTAGCCGTTGATTCAGAAAGCGAATTCGGCGATCAATTTCCCGTAAACGTTTTTTTCCATAGATGTAGTCGCCATTTTCAGAGCGATCTCCGTTGGAGGCTGCCCAATGGACTACCTTCACAATCTCGGGACGTTCGACGTCTAAAAGCTGCAAAAGCTCAGTTTTGATCCGTTCGTGACCAGTGGGTGTGATGTAGTTCTTCTCTTCCATGGCATAATTATGGCTGTTGCGGCTGTAGCTCAGCTGGATAGAGTACTTGGCTACGAACCAAGGGGTCGTGGGTTCAATTCCTGCCAGCCGCACCAAAACACCAAGGGCCTAGTGTAAAAACTGGGCCCTTTTCCTTATGGGAGTCATCGAGATCCCTTATAGTTAGGCCATGAGCGTTTCTCAGACCATTCCCGGCCCATTAGAACAAAACCTCGATTCACCAGTAGCTGAATGGACTTTACTCGACCCCCTGCATGCCAAAGTGGCCCTGAAAGGACAGGTCAATGTCTACACCTTGGCGCACACTTGGACAGACATTCGCCAAAAGCAGGATCTCTGGTTAGCACAGACCAAGGCTAAAAATCCTGCACTCTCATTTGATGCCAGCCAAGTCACTTCATTGGATGGCTCCGGATTTGCTTTTTTGATCGATCTTGAGCAGGCGCAAAAAAATGCCAGTGGTCAATTTGAGATCATTGGACTGGATGCGCGCTATCAACCGCTCCTCAAAGAATTTGAGCCGATTGGTAATTTGTTCCCCCCCGCAGCTGTAAAGCCAAAAAGAAGTTTTGTAGTCAGCACCGGAATGGCGACCCAAAACCTTTTGGATGATTCAGCGGGCTTAATTTCTTTTACTGGACACCTCGCATCAGACTTAGCATGGTCGGTATGTAATCCCGCTAAAGTCCGTTGGGGCGATTTTGTGAATGCCGCTGTTCAAGCTGGTATTGCGGCCTTGCCGATTGTAGGTTTAGTGGCCTTTCTGATTGGCGTGATTTTGTCCTTTCAATCCGCCATTGGTATGCAACAGTTTGGCGCCATCTCTTTTGTGGGGCCCTTAGTTTCTCTCGGCATTTTCCGCGAACTCGGACCATTGATCACCGCGATCTTATTGGCTGGCCGTTCCTCTGCTGCGTTTGCTGCCGAGATCGGTACGATGACGGTGAACAATGAAGTGGATGCTCTAGTGACTGGCGGTCTAAGCCCAGTCCGTTTCTTGATCGTGCCCCGGGTGTTGGCAGGTATTTTGGTAACACCAATTCTGACTTTATTCGCTGATCTTGTGAGCGTCTTTTCTTCCGCGCTTACCCTCGTAATTTATGGCGTGCCCATGGTGAACTTCTATAACGGCATGCTGCAGGTAGTTGGTATAGAAGATATCTTCTCTGGCTTGATTAAGGCGACGCTGTTTGGTGTGGTCGTTTCAGCGGTCGGCTGTCTACGCGGCATGCAAACGGGCACTGGCGCTGCAGCGGTGGGTATCTCTGCAACGCGGGCAGTCGTGAGCAGTATTGTGTTAATCGTGTTGGTGGATGGCATCTTTGCCTTCATTTCTTATAAGACGGGCTTCTGATGACAAACACACCAGCCATTGATGTACAGAACCTGACCGTAGGTTATGGCTCAAATATTTTGCTTCAGAACCTCAATTTCTCCGTGAACGCTGGCGAAATCTTTGTGATTCTCGGCGGCTCGGGTTGCGGAAAATCGAGCCTATTAACCAATCTCAACGGCCTACATCAACCTTTGGCTGGTGATGTCTTGATTGAAGGGCAGAACATTACGACTGCGGTTGGTGCCGAGCGACAAAAAATTATGACGAGCTTTGGCATGATGTACCAGCAAGGCGCTTTATTTGGCTCAATGAATCTCCTGGATAACGTGACACTCTTTATGGAAGAGTACACCCAGTTGACGCAAGACCAAATGAAGCTCTTGGCACGTTGCAAACTCGATTTAGTCGGTTTGCTGCCCTATGAAAGCTATATGCCGAACGAGATTAGTGGTGGTATGCAAAAGCGCGCTGCCATTGCGCGTGCGATGGCATTGGATCCGAAGATTCTGTTCTTGGATGAGCCTTCTGCAGGTCTTGATCCAATTACCTCAGCAGATCTGGACAGTACCATCTTGGATTTATCTAAAAACCTCGGCTTTACCTTTGTGATTGTTTCTCATGAGTTGGCGAGCATCTACGCCATTGCCGATAAAGTCATCATGCTAGATAAAAAGACCAAAAGTATTATTGCCGAGGGTGATCCCAAGGTATTACGAGATTCCAGCCCCGACCCTCGCGTCCATCAATTCTTTAACCGCATTATGAGTAAGGAAGTCGCATGACTAACAATGCCAATCCCAATTATTTTCGCTTAGGTGCGTTTGTACTCAGTGCCATCGGTGTTTTGATTGCCATTATTCTGATCTTTGGCGGTGGGCGCTTGTTCAAACCTTCCTTCATGGTGGAAACCTACGTCAAACAGTCTGTCACCGGCTTGGATGTTGGTGCTCCCGTTCGTTTTCGGGGGGTCAAGATTGGACAAGTTACTTTAGTCGGCTTATCTGGCGATATGTACGAGAAAGAAACTCCGATTACGGAGCGCAAAGAATATGTGGTGATCCGGATGCAAATCTTTGGCGATAAGATCGATCAAGAAAGTCTGAATACGTTTGTACAGGATCGTCTTCGTACTCGCGTGAAGTCGATGGGGATTACGGGTGTGAACTATGTTGAGTTTGACTTTGCATCGCACTCTTCTGCAGAAATGTATCCACCGCTAAAATTTCCTTGGAAACCGGAGTATTTTGAGATCCCTTCATTGCCAAGCCAGGCTGATGAAATTCTTTCTGGTCTACAGAAGATTGTGGATTCATTGAGCAAAGCCGACATACAGGAAACTCAGCAAAAATTTAACGCCTTATTAACCAACCTCAATGTGCTGATGGCTGGCGATGGCAAAGGCAATCAGGGTGTTGTGAAGTCGGTGCAAGAACTCAATGTCGTCCTGGAACGGATTGCTAAGGTGACAGATAAAGGCGAGTTAGAAGTCTTAACCAGAGAGCTGATTGGCTCAATGGTCTCTTTGCGTCAGACTCTCACGAGTGTTCAAGGTAATACCGAAATCTCCATGGAAAATATTCGTCAAACGACCGAACAACTCAATGAGTTGTCGCGGATTGCCAGTCGCTCGCCTGCCACCCTCATTTGGGGGGGAGCCTCCACCAAAAATTATTCTGCCCATGAATGGAACACAAAGCGGTAGCGCTGCGGGAGGTCAAAAATGAGATTCAATCACATCATGAGTGCCAATACGTTGAAGTTCATCCTCTGTGCTGTATCGGCCTGCACATTATTGGCCTGCTCTTTACCAAATCGCCCACCCATCGAGACCAATAGCTGGTTAGTGGCCCCTGTGAGAACGGGTCCTATTTATCAAGCTCGTACGGATATTTGGTTGCGGATGGGTGCAGTTTCAGTAACGCCCCCATTTGATGGTAAATCTCTGGTCTATCGCTTGGGTGATAACCGTTATGAGAAAGACTTCTATAACGTCTATGCCACATTACCAAATGAGATGGTCTCCAATGCTACTCGTCAGTGGATGAACCAGGCCAATATGTTTGCAATGACAGTGGGGCAGAACACCAGCTTCTTTCCTTTCTATACCTTGCAGGCTAGCGTAGAAGAGTTTTATGGTGACTACCGAGTTCGACCAGAGGCTGTTGTAACAGTCGAGTTCTTCCTCACCGTAACAACAGCGGGTAATGAAAAGCCAGTGATTGGAAATAATCGCTATACCAAGCGTGTTGCTTTGACGAATAACACCCCAGAAGCACTTGTTCAGGGTCAGCAAGAAGCCTTGGCACAGATCTTGAAGCTATACGAAGTAGAGCTGAATAAGTACGCTGCGAAGTTGCCAAAGCCTCTGGGGCAGTAAGTCAGTTCAGTGTGACCCGATTTGTTGGTAGAACGACTTGACGTGTGCCTGCCAACCGATCGGGAAGTCCTTGACGCTGTAATGGACTTACTCGATCCAAGAAGATGCTGAGTTGCCACAAAAAGAGCGCCACAAAAAATAGCATTTCAATAATTTGCCAGCGATGTAAATCAAAGCAGTATTGGATACCAATACAAGGCGCAAGCCATAGTGATCCATAAATGTAACGCCGTATTGCTTGAATACGGGTCGGCGCCAGCCCATTGAGAGCAATCAGTCTGATGCGCCAGGTTTGCATCGCTAAAGTTTGTCCCGTCTTGGTCCAGTACCAAACAAAGTAAAACCCAAGCACGAGATACAGATATAAAAAAGTCAGCCAGCTCGGCAAAGAAATTCCGAACAGAATGCCGAGGGCTAGGTTCGGCAATAAAAAAGTCAAAGCCACAACGCCCAATAAAACGAGCTGTTCATAAAGGCTGCAAAACACTCTGCGCCAAAACTGGGGTGCAGGTAATGCATTCAACTCAAAAGGTGTCATGCAAATAGCTTAATAGGGATTTGAGTTTGAGGAGCTTTCGCTGTTAGATTCAGCGGGGGTGGTGTTCGTGCTAGGCGGATTGTGCGGAGCTTTGATGACAATGTCGGACTTTTGAGTTACCGGATGTTGTGTCAGGGTTGGAGAGCTCACGGCATTGGGTTTCTTTTTCCCCTCTTCGAGCTTGGCTAATTTCTTTTTTTGTTCCTCACTCAGTTTTTGATAGGCGCTCCAGGCCTCTGCTTTTTTGTCTGCAGGAAACTTCAGGCTGGCAAGGTAGTTCTCGCGGGCAATGCGACGATCTTTTTGGGATAAATTCGACCAACTCTTCATCCTAGATTGCAGGCGCTGTTGCTCTGATTCACTCATCTTTGGGTAAAGATTGGAAACCTGAATCCAACGTTTACGACTTTCGGGTGTGAGGTAATCCCAGTCTTCCTCTAGCGGGGCCAGTATTGCTTGTTGACTCGGTTTTAAGTTATCCCAAGTTCCATCTGGTGTTTTCTCGGGAACGCCAGTTGCTTTTGCATGAGCACCACCGGCAGCTCCAGCGCTTTGGGCTTGTGCGCTGCTTAAGCCAACGGGCCCCAGAAAGCATAGTGCCTGCAGGACTAGGCTACTGGCAAGATGGTTTTTGAGGGATTGGGGCATACGCAGAATTAAGCTGGCTTAGCCAGTATGGGCTTAGTGAGTCGAAGGGTCTACGCTATCAGAGTCCGAGTCTGATAGGGGGCCATTCTTTAAGAAGCTCAAAAAGCCGCTATCTGCATAGGCATCAGGTGGAACATCGTCCGTTAATAAGGCCGCATCGACTTGGGCAAGATCATTAATGCGAGAGTCTTGTTGCCACTGAGAGACACCGTAAAGCCCAGCGACCAAGAAGACAATAGGCAAGATCCATTTAGCCCCATCCATTAGGGGGTTTGAATGGGATGACCAGTTGCCGCCGCTGCTGGCAAAAACGTGAGATTGAATCTGAACCTTTTGCGCTTTAGCAACCGTTAGCGCCTTCATGCGTGCTGCATACAGACGTTCTTTAATGTTCGCAGGTAAGTTTTGGGTTCCCTGACGCAAAAGAGCAGCGCTGGCCTGACCAAAGCGATCGGCTTCTAGTGGGGTCAAATTGTCAATTTTGCTGTGGTTCACAGGGTAATTCCTTTTAATTTCAATGCTTTAGCTAAAGACTGAGTTGCTCTTGAACAATGTGTTTTTACACTACCTTCACTACAATTCATTGCTTTTGCGGTATCAGAAATGCTGAGCTCATCCCAATAACGCATGAGGAAGGCTTCTCGTTGACGGACGGGTAATTTAGATATTTCTGACTCCAGGGCCTGTAAAAGCTGACTTTGTTCCATTTTTTGAGACCCATCTTGATGAATTTGGCTGTCATCTGGGGCAGAAAGTTGCTCTAAAGGGTCAAAATCATCGTTTTCCTCAGATTTTTTACCCATGCTAGAAAATAGGGTCACCCAAGCATTTCTGACCTTTTGCCTTCTAAACCAGTCATGAATCCGGTTTTGGAGGATACGAGTAAAGACCAGGGGGAGTTCGGCGGCTGGCCGATCGCCGTATTTTTCAGCCAATTTGATCATGGCATCCTGAACAATATCCAGCGCAGCATCGTCGTCTCGCACAGCGTAGACCGCTTGTTTAAAAGCGCGCTGCTCGACACTGCTCAGAAAATCAGATAGTTCTTGGGCTGATGCCATGCAAAGGATTAGACCTGAGTCGGTAAGGATTGAGTCATTTTAGGGGATTGCTATAGAATAGAGGGCTTACTGCCGAGAAAATCATTCAAGAAGTGGCTTTCTTTGGCAGCAGCGCCGTTCGAACCCCGGTCATAAGCCAGGGACAGAACAGACCAAACAATTTTTTGCCGAAAATTGCAAAGGACGAAAGAAAATGAATACAAGCAGCGCAGAATTTTTAGCTAAAACAGCTAATCCAGACTCAGCCAGCTCCAAAACCCCTCCACCAGAAATGATCGGTGCCGAAATGCTTGTGCATGCTTTGCACGCAGAAGGCGTTGAATTTGTCTGGGGATATCCCGGTGGAGCAGTGCTTTTTATCTACGACGAAATTTTTAAACAGGATAAGTTTGAACATATCTTGGTTCGCCATGAGCAAGCAGCAGTGCATGCGGCTGATGGTTATGCACGCGCAACCGGCAAGGTTGGCGTTGCTTTAGTCACATCCGGTCCTGGCGTAACGAATGCTGTTACCGGAATTGCGACCGCGTATACCGACTCGATCCCGATGGTGATCATTAGCGGTAACGTCCCCACCTATGCGATTGGTGAAGATGCTTTCCAAGAAGCGGATACCGTTGGTATTACGCGTCCAATCGTAAAGCACAACTTCTTGGTCAAAGACATTAAGGATTTGCCTCTGGTGTTGAAGAAGGCTTTTCATATTGCACGCACTGGAAGACCTGGCCCCGTCTTGGTCGATATTCCCAAAGATATCTCAGCAACCAAGGGACCTTTTGTTTACCCCGAAACCCTAGAGATGCGTTCGTATAACCCGGTAGTGAAGGGCCACAGCGGACAGATCCGCAAAGCCGTTGCTTTATTGCAAGAGGCTGAGCGTCCCTATATCTATACCGGCGGCGGCATCATCTTGGCCGATGCTGCGCCAGAGTTAAAAGAATTCGCTGACCTCTTAGGTTATCCCGTCACCAATACCTTGATGGGCTTGGGCGGTTTTCCTGGAACCAGCCCACAGTTTTTAGGCATGCTGGGTATGCACGGTACTTACGAGGCCAACATGGCAATGCAGCACAGCGATGTGTTGATTGCGATTGGTGCGCGCTTTGACGATCGTGTGATCGGTAATACCGAACACTTCGCAAGCCATCCCCGCAAGATCATCCATATTGATATCGACCCGTCTGTGATTTCGAAACGGGTGAAGGTGGATGTGCCCATTGTTGGCAACCTCAAAGAAGTGTTGCAAGAGATGACTGCGCAGCTTAAAGCAGCAGGGCCGCTGAAGAATGATGCCAAGCTGGCAGCGTGGTGGGCGCAGATTAATGAATGGCGCAAAAAAGATTGCTTGAAGTATGACGAGCAGTCCCAAATTGTGAAGCCACAGTATGTGATCCAGAAGCTCTGGGAGCTTACTGGTGGCGACGCCTTTATTTGCTCTGACGTTGGTCAGCATCAAATGTGGGCTGCCCAGTTCTACAAGTTTGACAAACCCCGCCGCTGGATTAACTCAGGGGGTCTTGGCACCATGGGCGTTGGCTTGCCATACGCTATGGGCATCAAGAAAGCCTTCCCAGATAAAGACGTTTTCACGGTGACTGGTGAGGGTTCGATTCAGATGTGTATTCAGGAGCTGTCAACCTGTAAGCAATACAACACGCCGGTGAAGATTGTGTCTTTGAACAACCGCTACTTGGGTATGGTTCGTCAATGGCAAGAGCTGACCTATAACAAGCGCTACTCCAGTTCATATATGGATTCTTTACCAGACTTCGTGAAATTGGCTGAAGTCTTTGGTCACGTTGGCATGCGCATTGAGAAGAAGTCTGATGTTGAGGGCGCACTCAAGGAAGCCATTCGTTTGAAGGACCGCACCGTATTTATGGATTTCCAGACCGATCCGGAAGAAAACGTTTGGCCTATGGTGCAGGCCGGTAAGGGCATTAGTGAGATGCTCTTGGGTAGCGAGGATCTCTAATGCGACACATTATTTCGGTTTTATTAGAGAACGAACCAGGCGCTTTATCGCGCGTAGTTGGCTTATTCTCGGCACGGGGCTACAACATTGAGACACTGAGTGTCGCACCAACCGAGGATTCTTCTTTGTCGCGTATGACGATTGTGACAGTTGGCTCTGAAGACATCATCGAGCAAATCACAAAGCATCTGAACCGCTTAGTTGAAGTGGTAAAGGTCTTTGATTTGACCGAAGGTCCTCATATCGAGCGTGAGCTGATGATGATCAAAGTGCGCGCAGTTGGTAAGGAGCGTGAAGAGCTCAAGCGGACAACTGACATCTTCCGTGGCCGCATTATTGATGTCACCGATAAGAGTTACACGATTGAGCTCACGGGTGATGGCATGAAACTTGATGCATTTATTGATTCGATTGATCGTGCATCGATTCTGGAAACTGTTCGCTCGGGCGGTTCTGGTATCGGTCGTGGCGAACGAATTTTGAAGGTCTAATTTTTTTTTAACTGATTCATTACAAAGTAGTCCATATTTTTCACACAAGGAAATAGCATGAAAGTTTTTTACGATAAAGACGCTGATTTGTCCCTGATTAAAGGCAAGAACGTCACCATCATTGGTTATGGTTCACAAGGTCATGCACACGCATTGAACCTGAATGATTCTGGCGTCAAAGTTACAGTGGGCTTACGTAAAGACGGTGCCTCTTGGAAAAAGGCAGCAAATGCTGGCTTAACTGTTAAAGAAGTGGCTGAAGCGGTTAAAGATGCAGATATCGTCATGATGCTGTTACCAGATGAGCAAATTGCCGATGTGTATAACAAAGAAGTCCATGCCAACATCAAGCAGGGTGCTGCTTTGGCGTTTGCCCACGGCTTCAACGTGCATTACGGTCAAGTACAACCCCGCGCTGATTTGGATGTGATCATGATTGCTCCTAAGGCACCTGGCCATACTGTGCGCGGAACCTATGCTCAGGGCGGTGGTGTACCCCATTTGATCGCCGTGTACCAAGATAAATCAGGTTCTGCTCGCGATATCGCTTTGTCCTATGCAGCTGCCAATGGCGGTGGTCGCGCCGGCATCATTGAAACCAATTTCCGCGAAGAAACTGAAACGGATTTGTTTGGTGAGCAGGCTGTTCTGTGTGGTGGTGCTGTTGAGTTGATCAAAGCAGGCTTTGAGACTTTGGTTGAAGCAGGCTACGCTCCAGAAATGGCTTACTTCGAGTGCTTGCACGAACTGAAGTTGATTGTGGACTTGATCTACGAGGGCGGTATTGCCAATATGAACTACTCCATCTCCAATAATGCCGAGTATGGTGAATATGTAACTGGCCCACGTGTTGTCACTGAAGATACCAAGAACGCCATGCGTCAGTGTTTGAAAGATATTCAGACTGGTGAGTACGCCAAGAGCTTCATCTTGGAAAACAAAGCGGGCGCACCTACTTTGATTTCTCGTCGTCGTTTGAATGCCGAGCACGATATTGAAATTGTGGGCGCTAAACTGCGTGCCATGATGCCTTGGATTGCCAAGAACAAATTAGTTGACCAATCCAAGAACTAAGTCACCAGATCACTAAAGAGACTATTTAAAGATGATGTATCCACACCCCCTGATTGCTAAAGAAGGTTGGCCCTATTTGGCAGTCTTGGGAGTCGTGACATTATTAGTCCACTCTCTAGGTGGCTTTACTTGGTCTTGGCCCCTCTGGATTTTGTTTTTCTTTGTTCTACAGTTCTTTCGTGATCCACAACGGATCGCTCCCCTTGGACGTGATCTTGTGCTTTCTCCTGCAGATGGTCGTATCGTGGTGGTTGAAGTCACTCAAGATCCTTACGCTAAACGCGAGGCCTTGAAGATTAGCGTCTTCATGAATGTGTTTAATGTGCACTCCAACCGCAGCGCCGTTCACGGTCTTGTGAAGGAGATTCAATATTTCCCTGGTAAGTTTGTGAATGCGGATCTTGATAAGGCTTCCTTAGAGAATGAACGCAATGCCATGGTGATTGATGCCAATGGGCAGACGGTGACTTTGGTTCAAGTGGCTGGATTAATTGCACGTCGCATACTTTGTTATGTACACGTGGGTGATCGCCTGAAGGCGGGTGAGCGCTACGGCTTTATTCGCTTTGGCTCGCGGGTCGATGTGTATCTGCCTTTAACAGCGGTACCGATGGTGAGCGTAGGTGATCGGGTTTTTGCTACCAATACTGCCTTGGCTCGCTTACCAGGCTTAGATTAAAGACTTGAGAATGCCTACCTTTAGACGTCGTGGCCGAATCGAGCGCAGTCGCACATCGCGATCCCATTTTAGGCATCCCGAAGACCGCTTAGCAGCAGAGCTTGGTGATCCCCTCGATTACGAAGTGGAAGAGGTGCATCCAGAGCACCGGCGCCCACGTAATAAAGGGATTTATTTATTGCCAAACGCATTTACTACTGCAGCTTTATTCAGTGGTTTCTTTGCGATTGTGAATGCGATGAATCATGAATTTGGTATTGCGGCAATTGCGATTTTTGCTTCCTTAGTATTAGATGGGATGGATGGTCGAATCGCTCGCATGACCAATACCCAAAGCGCCTTTGGCGAGCAATACGATTCTTTGGCGGACATGGTCTCGTTTGGTGTGGCGCCTGCTTTAGTGGCGTATGAATGGGTCTTAAAAGACTTGGGTAAGTGGGGCTGGTTGGCTGCCTTTACATACTGTGCTGGTGCCGCCTTGCGTCTGGCTCGGTTTAACGTCAACACTCATGTAGTAGATAAGCGTTTCTTTCAGGGTTTGCCAAGCCCAGCTGCTGGATCGCTCTTAGCCGGTTTCATTTGGTTGGCTGATGACAATAAGATCCCAGTCCAGGATTACGCAATTCCTTGGGTTACTTTTTTGATTACGGTTTATGCTGGCTTAACCATGGTTTCTAATGCCAAGTTTTATAGCGGGAAGGCCTTGGACGTGCGCTATCGAGTGCCCTTTGGTGTGATGGTTTTGATGATTTTGGGATTTGTTTTGATCTCCACAAACCCACCGCTGACCCTATTTGGCTTCTTCGTCATTTACTCCATCTCAGGTTATGTGATCTGGGCTTGGGAAATGATGAATCCCAAACGATTTGGCTAATCCCCAAATTTTGGGTTATAGTAATTCCATGTTGATGAATTTCTCACTTTTAACCGGTCTCCTTCTAGCGCTAAGCCTAAAGCTTGGGGCGGGTAAGGCCTGAGTTGATGAGACACTAAACATTCATTAACCACGACATACCAGCCCCAGCAATTTGCTGGGGTTTTTTATTTTTAAGAGCGTAGTTTTGAACCGGAGAGTAGCGATGAATGACAAAGTAATCATTTTTGACACCACCTTGCGTGATGGCGAGCAATCGCCTGGCGCCTCCATGACCAAAGATGAAAAGGTGCGGATTGCCCGTCAATTAGAGCGACTGAAGGTCGATGTCATCGAGGCCGGTTTTGCTGCCAGCTCTGAAGGTGATTTTGCTGCGATTGCTGCTGTTGCAGCTGCTGTGAAAGATTCGATTGTCTGCTCACTCGCTCGCGCTAATGAAAAAGATATCACCCGCGCATCAGATGCTTTAAAGCAAGCCAAGGCCAAACGAATTCACGCCTTTATCGCTACGAGTCCTTTGCATATGGCCGTCAAGTTGCGTTTATCACCTGAAGAAGTATTAGAGCAAGCCAAACGCTCGATTCGTTTTGCTAGAAACTTAGCCAGCGATGTGGAGTTCTCTGCTGAGGATGGTTATCGCTCCGAGATAGATTTCTTGGCAAGGGTAGTGGAGGCCGTGATTAATGAAGGCGCTACCACCATTAATATTCCTGATACCGTAGGCTACGCAATCCCTGAGTTGTATGGTAATTTTATTCACACCTTGCGCACTAAAGTCCCGAACTCTGACAAAGCGATTTGGTCTGTGCATTGCCATAATGATTTAGGGATGGCTGTTGCCAACTCTTTGGCTGGTGTGAAGATCGGTGGGGCACGTCAGGTCGAGTGCACGATTAATGGTTTGGGTGAGCGTGCCGGCAACACGGCTTTAGAAGAAGTCGTGATGTCATTGCGTACCCGCAAGGATTACTTTGATTTGACTTGCGGTATCGATGCGACGCAAATTGTGCCTGCCTCTAAATTGGTTTCCCAAATTACTGGCTTTGTGGTGCAGCCTAATAAAGCCGTAGTGGGTGCGAACGCCTTTGCGCATGCCTCAGGCATTCATCAGGATGGAATCTTAAAAGCCCGCGAGACCTATGAAATCATGCGTGCAGAAGATGTAGGTTGGTCTGCAAACAAGATTGTTTTGGGCAAGTTGTCTGGGCGCAATGCCTTTAAGCAGCGCTTGCAAGATTTGGGTATTACGGTTGAGTCCGAAGAAGCAATGAATGAAGCTTTTGTGCGCTTCAAAGCTTTGGCTGATCAGAAGGTAGATATTTTTGATGAAGACATTATTGCCATCATGTCTGACTCTGCTGCAGCAGATAAGGCAGAGCACTACCAATTCATTTCTTTGAGTCAGCATTCTGAAACCGGTGCTCGCCCCAAATCAAATATTACTTTCCGGATGGGAGATCAAGAAGTGAGCTCTGAAGCGGAAGGCAATGGACCAGTTGATGCGAGCCTGAATGCCATAGAAGCAAAAGCGCAGAGTGGGGCAGAGCAGTTGCTCTACTCCGTCAATGCTATTACCTCCGGGACACAGTCACAGGGCGAGGTCACAGTGCGCTTGTCCAAAGGTGGACGGATCGTCAATGGCGTGGGTACTGACCCTGACATCATCGCAGCTTCAGCCAAAGCCTATTTATCCGCTTTGAATAAATTGCACGATCCAAGTCAGGCCAAACTCAATGCTCAGATGACGCCTTAATTCAGGTCAGAGTCTTTGTAATACTTGGTGCCCTTGCCGGTGATTTCAGCGGCAAGGCCTGAATCAGTCAATTGATACATTAGCAAGCCTGGAGCTGCTACTACTGCACCCGCATAAGCTGCACCATCTTGATCGTACTTGGCGGCTACCGTAGTTTGTCCCCCGAAAGTCCAGCCTGAATTAATGAAGCTATTTAAAGCCGCTTGAGTTTGAAACACAAAGATGTTTTGGAAAGATTTCACTCCTAGGCCAACCCCCGCTTGGACTTCAGCCATCTTCATATAAATGGGCTTGGCCCCGTTTTTGCTGATAACAACGCCACTGCCAGAGCCACCGCCCGCAATGAGGATCTTCATGCCAAAGTTACTAAAAGTCGCATAGGCAACCGCACTCTCAATGGCGCTCTTGGCGCTCGGCTCAGTTTTGTAGAGCCGATTCAGGATCTCTTGGTTCTTCTTCAGAATCTCATCTCGTTGCTGGGCTACGGTCTTATCGCTGCCCAAAATAGAGGAAAACTGGGCAAAAGCAGGGGTGTTAGCCAATAAAAGGCCCAAAAACCCTACCAAAACCAGTTTCTGAAGGAGTGTGCGCAGAGGGATCATTTATAAGTCCTTGATTAAATTGAAATATTTATTATTTATTGGGTTTAATGACATCAGAATACCAATCTTTCTTTTCATCATGGCGCTAGTTTTAGAGCTCTAGGCTCTGCTACAATTCGATGGCTTTGATTTTTAAAGCTTTTTTGTTTTTTAATCGCACGACACCAGATGGGTGAAAGCTCAGGTGATCGCAAGTAAGGAGTATGAAAAATGGCAGTTGCTGATATCAAGACGGCGGAAATCGTCAAAGACAATGCGCGCAGCGCAAACGATACGGGTAGTCCTGAAGTGCAAGTTTCTTTGCTAACAGCCCGCATCAATGAATTAACCCCCCATTTCAAGGCTAACGCTAAAGACCATCATAGCCGTCGTGGCTTGTTGAAGATGGTTTCACGTCGCCGTCGCCTTTTGGATTACCTCAAAGGCAAAGACTTGGGACGCTATCGCACATTGATTGAGAAATTAGGTCTCCGTAAGTAATTCTTATTAGTATTGCTATGCCATCTTCCTTGGGATTGTTTCTTTCTAGATTCGGTCTTAAGCAGATGGCATGTTTTTGAGCGCTTCAAGATTATTTGTGTAGGGGATCGTGTCATTCCAATGAGTTTCTGAGTACCGTATTTAGAGTCTCCCTGGAATGGCATCCCTTGTAATCTGCAAACGCTCCAGTGTTGTCGTGACACTGCTTTATCCCGCGACAAGCGTCATGCTCATGTGAGTATGGCGTGAACAATTTGGAGAAGATCAGAATGACGATGTTTAAAAAAGCAGTAAAGAGTTTTCAATGGGGCAACCATCAAGTCACAATGGAAACTGGTGAGATTGCTCGCCAAGCTGGTGGTGCCGTGATCGTTAACGTAGATGACACGGTGGTGATGGGTGCTGTGGTTGCTTCTAAGACCGCTAAGCCAGGCCAAGACTTTTTCCCACTCACGGTAGATTACTTAGAGAAGACTTACGCAGCAGGCAAGATCCCTGGTGGTTTCTTCCGTCGCGAAGGCCGTCCTTCAGAAGGTGAGACGTTGATCTCCCGCTTGATCGATCGTCCGATTCGTCCATTATTCCCAGAAGGCTTCTACAACGAAGTACAAGTTGTTATTCACGTACTTTCGATTAATCCTGAAGTGCCATCGGATATTCCCGCTTTGATCGCTGCTTCTGCAGCCTTGGCGGTATCTGGCATTCCTTTCAGCGGTCCAGTTGGCGCAGCTCGCGTGGGTTACACCAATGGTCAATATTTATTAAACCCAACTCGTACTGAGCAAACCACGAGCGAACTCGATTTGATCGTTGCCGGTACTCAAGCTGCAGTATTGATGGTGGAATCAGAAGCCAATCAATTGTCTGAAGAGATCATGTTGGGCGCGGTAGTGTTTGGCCATGAGCAAATGCAAACTGCCATCAATGCAATTAACGATTTAGTGCGGGAAGCTGGCAAACCTGAGTGGGATTGGCAGCCTGCACCTAAAGATGAGCCCTTGATCGCAAAGATCACTGCCTTGGCTGAAGGTCCGTTGCGCGAGGCATATCAGATTCGTCAAAAGAGCGCTCGTTCTGAGAAGCTTAAAGCCACTACCAAAGAAGTATTGGCGAAGTTGGCGCAAGACGGTGAAGTGGACGAGGTTGCGGTTGGTAACATCATGTTCGAAATCGAAGCCAAGATTGTGCGCAGCCAGATTTTGAATGGTGAGCCACGTATCGATGGTCGCGACACTCGTACTGTTCGCCCAATCGAAATTCGGAATGGCGTCTTGCCACGCACCCACGGTTCAGCATTGTTTACCCGTGGTGAAACCCAAGCACTCGTCGTTGCAACATTAGGTACGGCGCGTGATGAGCAGATTATTGATGCGCTCGAAGGTGAGTATCGTGATCGCTTTATGTTCCACTACAACATGCCTCCATTTGCTACTGGTGAAACCGGTCGCGTTGGTAGCCCCAAGCGTCGCGAAATCGGTCACGGCCGTTTAGCGAAGCGCGCATTGATTCCAGTATTGCCAAGTCCAGAAGACTTTGCATACAGTATCCGTGTGGTTTCAGAAATTACTGAGTCCAATGGTTCTTCCTCCATGGCTTCTGTTTGTGGCGGTTGCTTGGCCATGATGGATGCCGGTGTTCCAGTAAAGGCGCACGTTGCTGGCGTAGCAATGGGCTTGATCCTTGACGGCAATCGTTTTGCAGTCTTGACCGACATTCTCGGTGACGAGGATCACTTAGGCGATATGGACTTTAAAGTAGCGGGTACCGCTAACGGCATTACTGCTTTGCAGATGGATATTAAGGTACAGGGCATTACCAAAGAGATCATGCAAGTAGCCTTGGCGCAAGCTCAAGAGGGCCGTTTGCATATTTTGAGCAAGATGCAAGAAGCGATGGGTTCAGTTCGCACTGAATTATCAGCACACGCACCACGGATGGTTAGCTTCAAGATTCATCCAGATAAGATTCGTGAAGTCATCGGCAAGGGTGGCGCAACCATTCAGGCATTGACCAAAGAGACTGGCTGCAGCATCGACATTAAAGATGACGGTACTGTAACGATCGCCTCTACCAGTGCTGAAGGCATGGCTGAAGCAAAAGCCCGCATCGAAGGCATTACGGCTGAAGCTGAAGTAGGTAAGATCTACGAAGGCCCAGTTGTGAAGTTGCTCGAGTTTGGCGCTTTGGTGAATATTCTTCCTGGTAAAGATGGCTTGCTTCACATCTCTGAGATCTCTACCGAGCGTGTAAAAGAAGTGAAAGACTATTTACAAGAAGGCCAGGTGGTTCGCGTGAAACTGTTGGCTGCAGATGAGCGTGGTCGTTTACGTCTCTCACTCAAAGCGGCCATGGCAGATGAGGGCGGTACGATCGAGCCCTTAGCTGGTAGCACTGCTGCTGAAGGTGCAGAAGCCGCTCCAATCTCGGAAGAGTCTAAATAAGTCTTTTACATTCGGGGTTTGTCATGCGCGTAATGGAAATCAAAGAGTTTGGCGCACCAGAAATGCTGGCGTCAGCCACTCGCCCAGATCCTGCAGCTCCCGCTGCGGGTTCGGGTGAGGTCTTAATTCGGGTTCTTGCTGCTGGCATTAATCGTCCGGATGTATTGCAGCGTAAGGGCCATTACCCAGTGCCTGCAGGTGCATCCGATATTCCTGGACTTGAAGTTGCCGGAGAAATTGTCGGTGGTGATCTAGCGCATGCGGATAATGCTTTTGGCTTGAAGCTTGGCGATAAGGTTTGTGCCTTGGTACAAGGTGGTGGTTATGCCGAGTTATGTACCGCCCCAATTGCGCAGTGCTTGCCTTATCCCAAAGGATTTACTGATTTAGAAGCAGCCGCTTTGCCTGAAACGTTTTATACCGTATGGAGCAATGTTTTCATGCGCGGTGAACTTTCTGAAGGTGAAACTTTGCTAGTGCAGGGCGGCTCTAGTGGTATTGGTGTGACTGCCATTTTGATTGCGAAGGCACTCGGTCATAAGGTGTTTGTAACTGCGGGCTCAGATGAGAAGTGCGCTGCATGCTTGCAGTTGGGCGCTGACTTAGCGATCAATTACAAAACCCAAGACTTTGTTGAAGAGATCAAAAAAGCGACGGACGGCAAAGGCGTTAACGTTGTCCTCGATATGGTGACCGGCACTTATGTGCAGCGTGAGCTGGAATGTTTGGCTGATGATGGTCGGATTGTGATTATTGCCATCATGGGTGGCTCGAAAGCAGAAGTGAACACGGGGCAGATTTTGCGTCGTCGTCTCACCATTACGGGTTCTACATTGCGTCCTCGCCCAGTGTCATTTAAGAAGCAAATTACCCATCAATTACATGAGCGCATTTGGCCACTGTTAAATGCAGGCAAACTCAAGCCAGTGATTTATAAAACTTTTTCATTGGAAGAGGCGGCTGATGCCCATCGCTTGATGGAGTCTTCGGAGCATGTTGGCAAGATTGTGTTAACGGTTCATTAGAAATATGCGTCCACTCATTGTTATCGCTAATTGGAAATTGAACGGCAGTCTGAAGAGTAATCAAGATTGGGTGCAATTGGTTTGCCGTGGCATGGAAAAGGGGATGCCTGCAGGTCGCAAGTATGTCGTATGTCCACCGTTTCCCTATTTGGCTCAATGCGCTGATTTGATTCAGGATTGCTCTGGAGCCTTTCTGAGTCTGGGTGCACAAGATGTATCGCGTCATGAGGCTGGTGCATTTACTGGTGAAGTTGGTGCGGCCATGCTTAAAGAATTTGGCTGTGCTTATGTGATCGTAGGTCATTCTGAGCGTCGTCAGATGCATGGTGAAAGTGATGCCGTGATTGCAGAGAAGGCGCTACAAGCCTTAGATCACGGTATGACCCCTGTTATTTGTGTCGGTGAGACTGCCGATGAACGCAATTCAGGCAGAGAAGTTGAGGTCGTCCGTGCCCAAGTTGCCAAGCTAGTTGCGGTTTTGCAAGACCGGTTAGCGGATTGCTTGATTGCTTACGAGCCTGTTTGGGCAATTGGCACTGGCAAAGTCGCGAGTGCGCAAATTGCCCAAGACATGCATCGTGCGATTCGATTTCAGTTGGCTGAGTTTGATGAAGACGTTGCATCTCATGTTGGCATTTTGTACGGGGGCAGTGTCAAGCCGGATAATGCGGTTGAACTTTTTGCGATGCCGGATATTGATGGCGGCTTAATTGGGGGTGCTTCATTGGATCCCCAGCAATTCCTGGCTATTTGTCAGGCATAAATTTTTATTTGGAGATAAGTCATGGAATGGCTAAAGACTTTATTGGTGGTATTGCAGGTAGTTTCTGCTTTGGGTGTCATCTTATTGGTGCTACTCCAGCAGGGTAAGGGCGCCGATATGGGTGCTGCGTTTGGATCAGGTGCTTCTGGCAGCCTATTTGGCGCTAGTGGCTCTGCTAATTTCCTATCCCACACAACTGCTGTATTTGCCGCAGTCTTCTTTATTTGTACTCTGGGTATTACCTGGATTGGTAGTCACAAGGCGGCGCCCCAAAGCGTTTTATCTGGCACCGTCGCGCCTGCTCAGGTAGCTCCAGCGACTCCGGTCGCCCCAGCGCAAGATCCTAGCAAACCTGCAGTACCAAAGTAATCTTAAAAGGGTCTTTTTGGACCCATTTGAGTGCTTTGTGCTCTGCAGATAATGGGTGCAATGCAGTAGAATTGACAAGTTTTGCAAGATGCCGACGTGGTGAAATTGGTAGACACGCTATCTTGAGGGGGTAGTGGCTTAGGCTGTGCGAGTTCGAGTCTCGCCGTCGGCACCAAAAAGCAGTAAAAATGTCTTTGTTTTAGGAATAATTGATAATTTGTAACTCTTATAGGTTTTACTGGCTAATCGACTCAGAAACAACTCAGGATTACTTTGAATCTCGCTAATTACTTTCCTGTTCTGCTGTTCATCCTTGTAGGTATTGGGGTGGGTTTAGTCCCCATGTTCCTCGGAAAAATTTTGGCTCCTTCAAAGCCGGACGCTGAAAAACTGTCTCCTTACGAGTGCGGTTTCGAAGCTTTTGAAGATGCGCGTATGAAGTTCGATGTGCGCTATTACCTCATCGCAATCCTATTTATCTTATTTGACCTAGAAACTGCCTTTTTGTTCCCTTGGGGCGTTGCTCTGCGGGATATTGGGTGGTTTGGTTATGCCTCCATGGTGACCTTCTTATTGGAATTCATTGTGGGATTTGTATATATCTGGAAGAAGGGCGCTCTCGACTGGGAGTAATCAATATGGCACTAGAAGGCGTTCTCAAAGAAGGATTTGTTACTACCACTGCAGACCAGTTGATCAACTGGACTCGTAATGGCTCCCTTTGGCCAATGACTTTTGGTCTGGCCTGTTGCGCTGTAGAGATGATGCACGCAGGTGCTTCCCGTTATGACTTAGATCGCTTCGGAGTCGTGTTTCGTCCTTCACCACGTCAATCAGACTTGATGATCGTTGCTGGAACGCTTTGCAATAAGATGGCCCCCGCTTTACGTAAGGTCTATGACCAAATGCCCGAGCCTCGTTGGGTGATCTCCATGGGCTCTTGTGCCAATGGTGGTGGCTACTATCACAACTCCTATTCAGTAGTGCGCGGTTGCGATCGCATTGTGCCAGTCGATATTTATGTACCGGGCTGTCCACCAACCGCTGAAGCATTGATCTACGGCATCATTCAGCTGCAATCGAAGATTGCGCGCACCAGCACGATTGCACGGAAAGCTTAAGATGTCGGATCGCTTAAATCAACTTGCAGCCAATCTTGAACGCGTTCTTGGTGGGCGTGCCCAGTCCATTGAAATTGCTTTGGGTGAGGTGACCGTAGTGCTGAATGCGGATACGTATGCTGAGGCGGCACTCTTACTGCGTAATGATCCTGCCTTGGCTTTTGAGCAGCTCATTGATTTGTGTGGCGTTGATTACCAAGAATTCCGTGATGGAGCTTGGTCAGGCCAGCGCTTTGCGGTTGTGACACACCTCTTATCGATCGCGCATAACTGGCGCTTAAGAGTGCGGGTATTTGCGGCAGATGATTCGTATCCAGTACTTGCTTCACTTACACCTGTATGGGCCAGCGCCAATTGGTTTGAACGTGAAGCATTTGATCTGTATGGCATCTTGTTTGACGGTCATGAAGATCTGCGTCGCATTCTGACTGACTATGGCTTCATTGGCCACCCATTCCGCAAAGATTTCCCAATTACCGGTAATGTGGAAATGCGCTATGACCCAGAGCTCAAGCGTGTGGTCTATCAACCTGTCACCATTGAAGCGCGTGAGATTACTCCGCGCATTGTGCGTGAAGAGCAGTACGGAGGCCCGGTTTAAGTCATGGCACAAATTAAGAACTACACCCTCAACTTTGGTCCTCAGCATCCCGCTGCGCACGGCGTTTTACGTTTAGTGCTCGAGCTGGATGGCGAAGTCATTCAGCGTGCTGACCCCCATATCGGTTTATTGCATCGCGCGACTGAAAAACTCGCTGAGACTCGTACTTGGATTCAGAACGTTCCGTATATGGATCGTTTGGACTATGTATCGATGATGGTCAATGAGCATGCCTATGTGATGGCGATCGAAAAGCTCTTAGGTGTTGAAGTGCCAGTGCGCGCTCAATACATTCGGGTGATGTTTGATGAGCTGACCCGCTTACTCAATCACCTCTTGTGGATTGGTTGTCACGGGCTAGACGTGGGTGCAATGGCCGTCTTTTTGTATGCCTTCCGCGATCGTGAAGCCATCTTTGATATGTATGAGGCTGTCTCTGGTGCCCGTATGCACGCAGCTTACTATCGTCCAGGTGGAGTCTATCGTGATCTGCCTGATCAGATGGCTAAGTACTCTGCCTCTAAAGTGCGCAGTGCTTCTGCAATTAAGCGTCTCAATGAAGATCGCAGTGGTTCTTTATTGGATTTCATTGAAGAGTTCTCGAATGGCTTTGATGCCAATGTCGACGAGTACTGCAATCTCTTAACGGATAACCGAATCTGGAAACAGCGCCTAGTAGGCATTGGTGTGGTATCTCCGGAGCGTGCATTACAGCTGGGCTTTACTGGCCCAATGCTCCGCGGTTCTGGCATCGAGTGGGATTTGCGTAAGAAGCAGCCTTATGAAGTCTATGACCGCCTTGATTTTGATATTCCAGTGGGCGTGAATGGCGACTCGTACGATCGTTATTTAGTGCGCATGGAAGAGATGTATCAATCCAATCGCATCATCAAACAATGTATCACTTGGTTAAAAGCCAATCCCGGTCCAGTGATGAGTGATAACCATAAAGTCTCTCCACCGAAGCGTGTGGACATGAAGACTAATATGGAAGAATTGATTCACCACTTCAAACTCTTTACCGAAGGTATTCACGTACCTGATGGCGAGGCTTACTCCGCAGTTGAGCATCCTAAGGGGGAGTTCGGTATCTACTTAATTTCCGATGGTGCAAACAAGCCTTACCGTATGAAGATTCGTGCTCCTGGTTTTGTGCATTTGGCAGCCATGGATGAGATGTCTCGCGGTCATATGCTTGCTGATGCCGTCACCATTATTGGTACCCAAGATATTGTGTTCGGAGAGATTGACCGCTGATAACAGCGTGCCACTGACTTATGACTATTCTTCAACTATCCCCTCAAACTATGGCCGACATTGAGCGTAATGTCGCCAAATATCCTCCAGAGCAAAAGCAGTCTGCCGTCATGGCTGCTCTGATTGCAGCACAAACTGAAATTGGCTGGGTTTCTTCTGATGTGATTGAAACGATTGCATCTATCTTGAGCATGCCTCGCATTGCAGTAGAAGAGGTTGCGACTTTCTACAATATGTATGACACCAAGCCAGTCGGCAAATACAAGTTGGTGATTTGCACTAACTTACCATGCCAACTCACTCACGGTGAAACTGCAGCAACTCACTTAAAAGAAACACTCGGCATTGGTTATAACGAGACCACACCTTGTGGCACTTTTACCCTGAAAGAGGGCGAGTGCATGGGTGCTTGTGGCGATTCCCCAGTCATGCTCGTGAACAACAAGCGGATGTGTAGTTTTATGAGTAATGAAAAGATTGATGCGCTCTTAGCTGAGCTGCGTGCAGAAGGGAAGTCAGCATGACCAGTTTGCACGATCGTCATATTAAGCCCCTGATTTTGGCGGGTCTCAATGGCAATAATTGGGGTCTGAAGGATTACGAGAGCCGTGGCGGCTATCAACAGTTACGTCGTATCTTGGCGGATAAAGTCACACCGGACTCCATCATCGCCGAGCTAAAACTTTCCTCCCTACGTGGTCGAGGTGGTGCAGGCTTCCCAACAGGGTTGAAGTGGAGCTTTATGCCCCGCCAGTTCCCAGGTCAGAAGTATTTGGTTTGCAACTCTGATGAGGGTGAGCCAGGAACATTTAAAGACCGCGACATCATGCGTTACAACCCCCATGCCTTGATTGAAGGCATGATCATTGGTGCTTACACCATGGGGATCTCGGTGGGTTACAACTATATCCACGGGGAAATTTGGCAAGACTACACCCGCTTTGAAGAGGCGCTTGAGCAAGCCCGTGCTGCTGGCTATCTTGGCGACAAGATCATGGGCAGTGACTTTAACTTCCAACTGCATGCCGCGCCAGGTTGGGGTGCTTACATTTGTGGTGAAGAGACTGCTTTGCTCGAGTCGCTCGAAGGTAAAAAAGGTCAGCCGCGTTATAAGCCACCTTTCCCAGCAAGCTATGGTTTGTATGGCAAACCCACCACCATTAACAATACGGAAACGTTTGCCGCTGTGCCATTCATTATGGCGATTGGCGGTCAAGCGTATTTGGATATGGGCAAGCCCAATAATGGCGGTACAAAAATTTACTCTGTGTCTGGTGACGTTACCTATCCCGGAAATTATGAAGTCCCCATGGGCACGCCATTTGCTGAGCTCTTGAAGTTGGCTGGTGGGATGCGCGATGGCAGGGCGATTAAGGCGGTCATTCCGGGTGGATCATCTGCCCCAGTGATTCCTGGTGCGCAGATGATGGATCTCACAATGGATTACGACAGCATTGCAAAAGCCGGCTCAATGTTAGGTTCAGGCGCTGTGATTGTGATGAATGACACCCGCTGCATGGTGCGCGCTTTACTGCGCCTCTCTTACTTCTATCACGAAGAGTCTTGTGGTCAGTGCACCCCATGTCGTGAAGGTACCGGTTGGTTATGGCGCATCGTGAATCGCATCGAACACGGTGAAGGTCGTCCAGAAGATTTGGATTTGCTCAATGATGTCGCGGCCAATATTCAAGGTCGGACGATTTGTGCATTGGGAGATGCAGCGGCGATGCCTGTGAGAGGTATGTTGAAGCATTACATGGATGAATTTGCATATCACGTAGAACATAAGCACTGCTTAGAATCTGCGCGGCCTTTATAAAAGATATTGAGTACGGGACTTCTTAAAGTGAGCATGGTAGAAATCGAATTAGACGGCAAGACAGTTGAGGTTCCTCAGGGTTCGATGGTGATGCATGCCGCGAATAAGTTGGGCACCTACGTTCCGCATTTCTGTTATCACAAGAAGCTCTCGATTGCTGCTAACTGCCGCATGTGCCTGGTTGAAGTAGAAAAGGCACCAAAGCCATTACCCGCTTGCGCCACACCGGTAACTCAGGGCATGAAGGTCTTCACCCACTCTGCTAAAGCGGTAGAGGCGCAGCGCTCTGTCATGGAGTTCTTACTGATTAATCACCCCCTGGATTGCCCAATTTGCGATCAAGGTGGTGAGTGCCAATTGCAAGATTTGGCAGTAGGCTACGGTAAGTCAAACTCACGCTACGAAGAAGAGAAGCGTGTAGTGTTTCATAAGAATGTTGGTCCATTGATTTCAATGGAAGAAATGTCCCGCTGTATTCATTGCACCCGTTGCGTTCGCTTTGGTCAAGAGATTGCCGGCGTGATGGAGTTAGGCATGATTAATCGTGGCGAGCATTCTGAAATCACCACCTTTGTTGGTCAGACTGTAGATTCCGAGTTGTCCGGCAACATGATTGATATTTGCCCAGTCGGTGCATTGACCAGTAAGCCATTCCGCTATGCTGCTCGTACCTGGGAATTGGCTCGCAAACGTTCTGTGAGCCCACACGATAGTTTGGGTAGCAACACAACGATTCAAACTAAAGCGAATAAAGTGATGCGGGTCGTTGCTTTAGAGAACGAAGCAATCAATGAATGCTGGATTAGCGACCGCGATCGTTTCTCCTATGAGGGTATTAACAGTGCAGAGCGCGTGACTTCGCCAATGGTGAAGCAAGGCGGTCAGTGGCTGGAGACAGATTGGGAGTCTGCCTTAGATTACGTTTCCCGCTCACTCAAAACGATTGCGGCAGAGAATGGCCCACAAGCGATTGCCGCATTGGCCCATCCGATTTCGAGCACAGAAGAACTCCATCTCTTGCAAAAGATTGTGCGTGGACTGGGTTCAGATCAAATTGAAACCCGTTTATTGCAAACTAATATTGACGGTGCTGCTAAAGCACCATGGCTCGGTATGCCGATCGCCAAGCTTGATCAGTTAGATCGCGCGCTTGTGATTGGTAGTTATTTACGTAAAGACTTGCCATTGATGGCAGTGCGTTTGCGTGCTGCTGCTAAACGTGGTCTTGCTCTGCATCGGATCGATGCGGGTGGCGATGATTGGTTGATTGATGCACCAAAGAGTCTGAATGTTAAGCCTAGCGCTTGGGTTAATAGTCTTGGTGAAGTTGCTATGGCAGTTGCAAAAGCAAAATCCACCTCAGCTCCAGCCGGAGTTGCTGGCAGTGTTTCCCCAGCGGCTCAAGCAATCGCTGACAGCCTCCTTTCCGGTCAGGCTAGCGCAGTATTCCTGGGGTCTGCTGCTATTGCTCATCCTCATGCAAGTGATTTGCATGTTTTGGCACAATTTATTGCTGAGCAAACTGGCGCTACTTTTGGTTTCTTACCAGTGGGTGGTAATGCAGTCGGCGCAGGCTTGGTTAATGCCAATGGCGCAGGCGTGAACTCAGTATTGTCTGGTGAGCGCCGTGCAGTGATTCTCATGAATCTTGAGCCCACTCGTGATTTACCTAATCCTGAACAAGCGAAGGCTACTTTAGCTAAAGCCAATACGGTGATTGCATTGACATCATTCACTAGCCCCGACTTGTTAGAGGCTGCGGATGTCATCCTGCCTATTAGCACCTTTACCGAAACCGTTGCTACCTTCATCAATGCAGAAGGTAGCGCGCAAACCATTCAGCCAGCAGTCAAACCTTTGGGTGATTCGCGTCCAGCTTGGAAGGTCCTTCGTGTGCTTGGTGGCTTGCTTGGTCTAGATGGTTTCTTATTCAATATGCCTGAAGAAGTGTTGGGCGATGCCTTGGGTGAGAGCTTTGTTGGCAAACTCAACAATCAGTTCACTGGAACACCTGCTGTATCCAATAGCAATGCTGCTCCCACAAACGGCTTTGAGCGCGTATCGGATGTCAATATCTATGCGGTGGATCCCATTGTTCGTCGTGCCCCAGCCTTGCAAAGAACTGCTGATGCCAAGCGTGGCAATCAAATTGGCTTAAACCAGGCTGCGATGAATGAGCTAAGTCTTAAAGAGGGTGATCTTGTTTCTATTACCCAAGGGAATTTGTCGACACAACTACCTGTTACGCTAGAAGCAAATTTAGCAGCAGGGGCAGCGCGCATCTCTGCTGGTACAGAAGCTAGCGCTAAGTTAGGCGCCATGTTTGGCCCAATTACTTTGAGCAAGGTCTAAGAGATGACTGATTTCTTAAATCTGATTAATACCCAAGGCGAAGCCCTATTGGGATCGCTATGGCCTTTAGTTTGGGCTTTAGTACGGATTGTGATTATTGTTCTGCCAATGTTTGGTGCGGTGGCTTATCTAACCTTATGGGAAAGAAAGCTGATTGGTTGGATGCATATCCGTCTTGGACCTAATCGTGTAGGTCCCTTGGGTTTACTGCAACCGATTGCTGATGCACTTAAGCTCTTGATGAAGGAGATTATTTCTCCTGCGCAAGCAAGTAAGGTGCTCTACATCATTGCCCCTGTGATGGTGATCATGCCGGCTTTTGCTGCTTGGGCTGTGATTCCTTTCCAGGCCAAAATGGTGTTGACCGACGTTAATGCCGGCTTGCTCTATGTGATGGCGATTTCTTCCATTGGAGTCTATGGCGTCATCTTGGCTGGTTGGTCATCCAATTCAAAATATCCATTCCTTGGCGCGATGCGTGCATCGGCCCAGATGATCTCCTATGAGATTGCAATGGGTTTTGCCTTGGTAACAGTCTTGTTAACTTCAGGCTCTTTGAATCTGAGTGCGATTGTGGAATCCCAGATGCATGGTTATTTCGCAAGTAAAGGCTTGAACTTCCTCTCCTGGAACTGGTTGCCTTTATTACCAATGTTTGTGATCTACTTCATTTCCGGCGTGGCTGAGACTAATCGTCACCCATTCGACGTGGTTGAAGGGGAGTCCGAAATTGTTGCGGGCCACATGGTTGAATACTCTGGTATGGCCTTTGCGATGTTCTTCTTAGCTGAATACGCCAATATGATATTGATCGCTGCCTTGGCATCGACAATGTTCTTAGGCGGCTGGTTACCGATTGTGGATTTACCAATCTTGCGCGATATTCCCGGCTTCTTCTGGTTGTTTGCTAAGACCTTCTTCCTTTTGTCTTGTGTCATTTGGTTGCGTGCCACATTGCCGCGCTATCGCTATGACCAGATCATGCGCTTGGGTTGGAAGATTTTTATTCCCATCTCTGTATTCTGGGTCATGGTAATTGGTGCATGGGTTGTATCCCCATGGAATATTTGGAAATAGGTAAAGACAATGATTAAGAAAATCAACCAATTTCTCAATAGCTTGATGCTCAAAGATATTTTGACCGGGATGTCAATTACCGGTCGCTACCTGTTTAAACCCAAGATTACGATTCAGTATCCAGAAGAGAAAACGCCTCAGTCTCCTCGCTTCCGTGGCTTGCACGCTTTGCGTCGCTATGAGAACGGGGAAGAGCGCTGCATTGGCTGTAAATTGTGCGAAGCAGTTTGCCCTGCCTACGCCATTACGATTGAAACTGCTGAGCGTGATGACGGTACGCGTCGCACGAGCCGTTACGACATTGACCTGACCAAATGTATCTTCTGCGGTTTTTGCGAAGAAGCTTGTCCAGTAGATGCGATTGTCGAGACCAATATATTTGAATACTTTGGTGACAAGCGGGGCGACCTGTATTTCACAAAAGACATGTTGCTAGCAGTCGGCGATAAGTATGAAAAAGATATTGCAGCTAACCGTGCAGTTGATGCACCTTATCGTTAATCGAATCGAGCTATAAGACCATGACATTCGATCCTTCCACCATCTTTTCAGTTTTCTTCTACGCCTTTGCTGGCTTATTAGTCATTTCTGCATTGCGAGTCATTACAGCTCGCAACCCAGTTCATGCGGCTTTGTTCCTAGTGTTAGCCTTCTTTTGCGCTTCAGGCTTGTGGATGCTGCTCAAAGCGGAGTTCCTCAGTTTGGCCCTGATCTTGGTTTACGTTGGCGCGGTGATGGTGCTCTTTCTATTCGTGGTGATGATGCTTGACCTTGATCTAGAGCATCTGCGCCGTGACTTTAAGAAGTACCTTCCAGTTGCCTTCTTGATGGGCGCAGTGATTGTGCTCGAGCTATCGATTGTCTTGATTCGGAGCTTCATTGGTACTAGCTCTCCCGTGCAGCCCATGTTAGAAGAATCCACCATGAGCAATACCAAGGCACTGGGTATGTTGATCTTCGTTGATTATGTCTATGCCTTTGAAGTCGCCGGCATCATTTTGTTGGTTGCCATCATTGCTGCCGTTGCATTGACCTTGCGGAATCGTAAGGATGCGAAAGCCCAAAACGTGGCTGAGCAAATTAATGTCAAAGCTGCAGACCGGATGCGGATCGTCAAAATGAATACGGATATGGCTGCGAAGCAAGACGCTCGGGGAGAAAAGAAATGACTGTAACCCTGGCCCACTACCTTGTACTGAGCGCAATTTTATTTGCGACGAGCGTGATTGGTATTTTCCTCAATCGCAAGAACGTGATTGTGCTACTGATGGCGATCGAACTCATGCTGCTCTCAGTCAATCTGAACTTTGTTGCCTTCTCTCATTACTTGGGTGATATGGCAGGTCAAGTATTTGTATTTTTCATTCTGACCGTGGCCGCTGCTGAAGCAGCGATTGGTTTGGCAATCTTGGTCGTGCTCTTCCGTAAGGTGGATACGATCAATGCTGAAGACTTAGACCACCTTAAAGGCTAGTCATGCAATTCACTTTAACTCTTCCCGTTCTCTGTGCCGTGCCATTAGCTCCGCTGATTGGTTCTGTCATCGCTGGATTCTTCGGTACTAAATTGGGCGGTGATCGCATTGGTCACGGGGCCTGTCAGTTTTTCACCATCTTGGGTGTGATGATTGCCTTTGTTTTATCTTGCTTTGTCTTAGTGCAGGTGATGGATGGTTTCTACTTCAATGGCACCGTTTACCACTGGATGCAATTGGGTGAGCTCAATCTCGATATTGGTTTCTTAATCGATCCATTAACTGCCACCATGATGTGTGTGGTCACCTTTGTATCGTTGATGGTTCACATTTACACCATTGGCTACATGGCTGGAGAAGAGGGCTATAACCGTTTCTTCTCTTACATTTCCTTATTTACCTTTGCCATGCTGATGCTGGTCATGAGTAATAACCTCTTGCAACTCTTCTTTGGTTGGGAAGCAGTGGGCGTAGTGTCTTATCTCTTGATCGGCTTCTATTTTGAGCGCCAGTCTGCCGTGTTTGCCAACATGAAGGCCTTTTTGGTCAACCGCGTTGGTGACTTTGGTTTCATTCTTGGCATTGGTTTGTTATTGGCCAGCACAGGATCGATGCAGTATGACGTCATCTTTGCGCAAAATAGCGCTTTAGCTGCACAAACTTTACCTGGCACTGGCTGGAACTTAGTGACGGTTGCTTGTATTTGCTTGTTTATTGGTGCGATGGGTAAATCAGCCCAGTTTCCATTGCATGTTTGGCTGCCCGACTCTATGGAAGGCCCAACTCCAATTTCTGCTTTGATTCATGCGGCAACAATGGTGACTGCCGGTATCTTTATGGTGGCGCGGATGTCGCCCCTCTTTGAGTTATCCGATACAGCTTTGAGCTTCATCTTGGTTATTGGTTCGATTACAGCACTATTCATGGGCTTTCTGGGTATTGTCCAGAACGATATCAAGCGGGTAGTAGCTTATTCCACATTGTCCCAGCTGGGCTATATGACCGTCGCATTGGGTGTTTCTGCTTACCCAGTAGCCATCTTCCATTTGATGACTCACGCTTTCTTTAAAGCACTGTTGTTCCTTGCAGCGGGTAGCGTGATTTTGGGCATGCACCATGAGCAAGACATGCGCAAGATGGGTGGCCTTTGGAAGTACATGCCAATCACTTGCTTAATGATGCTTTTGGGTAATCTGGCATTGATTGGTACTCCATTCTTCTCTGGCTTCTATTCAAAAGATTCCATTATTGAAGCGGTAGCGGCGAGCCACATTCCTGGATCAGGTTTTGCTTACTTCGCGGTGATGGCGAGTGTGTTTGTTACTGCTCTATATTCATTCCGGCTCTACTTTTATGTATTCCATGGCAAGGCGCGTTGGGGCCACCACGATTCACATGCGCACGATCACCATCACGCAGAAGAGGGCGATGATCATGCTCACCATGGTCTTGCCCCTGGCGAGAAACCCCATGAGTCCCCTCTGGTTGTGACACTGCCCTTGATTCTGTTGGCTATTCCTTCGGTCATTATTGGTTTCTACACCATTGAACCGATGTTGTTTGGTACTTTCTTCGGCGACTCTATTTTTGTCGATATCAGCAAGCACCCAGCGATGATGGAATTGGCTGAAGAGTTCCATGGCCCCATTGCCATGGCCTTGCATGCCTTTACCTCACCAGTGCTCTTATTGGTTGTGCTTGGAGTACTTTCTGCTGCGATTGGCTATTTATGGGCAACCAAACTTCCTGAGAAGTTTGCTCAGGCCTTGGCACCCATCAAGTTGCTGCTCGACAATAAGTACTACCTCGATGCTTTCAACCAAGCCTTCTTTGCTAAAGGCTTGTTGTGGATCGGCGGCATCTTGTGGCACCGCGGTGATCAAAAGATCATCGACGGTTTCTTGGTTAATGGCAGTGCGCATGCTGTTGGGCGCTTTGCCGGTGTGATTCGCCATTTGCAATCCGGTTATCTCTATCACTACGCCTTTGCAATGATTGCAGGCTTAGCGGTATTGCTCGCTTGGGTTTTGTACGCTTACCTGCCTTTTGTTCGCTAGGCCTTTGTTACTTAAGTAGCCATCATGATTCTCTCATTCGCCATCTGGATCCCGATTTTTTTTGGACTCATTATTTTGTTCTATGGGTCTGAGCATCCCAGCGCTGGTGTGCGTTGGCTTGCCTTGATCGGATCCATCATTGGTTTTATTGCAACTCTGCCGCTAATTTTGCAATTTGATATTGCCAATGCAGGCATGCAGTTTGTTGAGAATGTTTCTTGGATTCCCCGTTATGACATTAACTACCACTTAGGAGTTGATGGCATTTCCGTTTGGTTCATTGTTCTGACTGCTTTCATTAATATCTTTGTGGTGATTGCTGCTTGGGAAGTGATTGATACGAAGGTCTCGCAGTACATGGCATCATTCCTGATCCTCTCTGGATTAATGATCGGGGTTTTTGCTGCGCTGGATGCTTTACTTTTCTATGTGTTCTTTGAAGCCACCCTGATTCCGATGTACATCATTATTGGTGTGTGGGGTGGTCAAAACCGAATCTACGCCGCGTTCAAGTTCTTCCTGTACACCTTGCTGGGCTCTTTATTGACCTTGATCGCGATGCTGTACCTGTACAACGCAACCAACACCTTTGATATTTTGACTTGGCAAAAAGCGCCATTGGATATTGTTGAGCAAGTTTTGATTTTCTTTGCCTTCTTCATGGCTTTTGCTGTGAAAGTACCAATGTGGCCACTGCATACCTGGCTACCTGATGTACACGTTGAGGCTCCTACTGGTGGTTCAGTTGTCTTGGCGGCGATCATGTTGAAGCTGGGTGCTTATGGCTTCTTGCGTTTCTCATTACCCATTGCCCCAGATGCCAGTCAGTATCTCGGCCCCTTTGTGATCTTCCTGTCTTTGGTGGCAGTGATCTATGTTGGTACCGTGGCCCTGGTTCAAAAGGATATGAAAAAACTGGTGGCGTATTCATCAGTGGCACACATGGGCTTTGTTACTCTGGGCTTCTTCCTCTTCAGCCCCCTGGGCGTAGAGGGCGGTATTGTTCAAATGATCTCGCACGGTTTCGTATCTGGCGCAATGTTCCTCTCCATTGGTGTCTTGTATGACCGCATGCATACCCGTCAGATCGCGGATTACGGCGGCGTAGTGCACAAGATGCCAGCCTTTACTGCATTCGCTGTGTTGATGGCAATGGCCAATTGCGGCTTGCCAGCGACTTCTGGTTTCGTGGGTGAGTTCATGGTGATTCTGGCTGCGGTCGATTACGACTTCTTGATTGGTATTTTGGCAGCCACCGCTTTGATTCTGGGTGCGGCATATTCTCTTTGGATGGTTAAGCGGGTATTCTTCGGCGCAATCCACAACAAGCACGTTGAGGACCTTAAAGATCTCAACGGCCGTGAATATTTCATGATGGCTGTATTAACAATCTGTGTACTGGGTATGGGTGTCTATCCCAAGCCCTTCACCGACATCATCCATCCCGCTGTGATTAATCTGCTGCAGCATGTTGCTGTTAGCAAAATCTGAGTAAAAGCACATGCAAGCCTTTGACCTTTTCGCCATCCTGCCTGAACTCGTACTACTCGTAGTGACCTGTGTTCTTCTCGTTGCCAGTGTTTATGTTCGAGAGCGTCAGCCCGCCCAGGCTGGAGTAGAGCAAGATATCTTCCATACCCCACGCGGGGTGGGATTTGTTTATTTCTTCACGATTATTTTGCTGGCTTACTTAGTCATTGCCTTTGCTAGCCGTATTGGCGATGTCTCACTTGTGGCGATGAATGGCTTATTTCAGTCTGACCCATTCTCTAATCTCTTAAAAGCCTGCTCTTGCGGAGCTGTACTCGTCAGCTTGATCTACTCTAAGCAATACTTGATGGATCGCGGTCTATTCCGGCCTGACTTTATCGTTTTGAGCTTATTGGCTTTGTTAGGTCAATTGGTTTTAGTTTCCGGTTCAAATCTACTGACCCTTTACCTGGGTCTTGAGTTGATGGCTCTCCCTACCTATGCCTTGGTAGCGATGCGTCATAACAGTGAGAAGAGTGTTGAAGCTGCCATTAAGTATTTCATTTTGGGGGCGTTGGCCTCCGGTTTCTTGCTCTACGGCATGTCGATGCTCTATGGAGTAACTGGCTCACTCGATCTCATTGAGATCTTCAGAACAGTGGCTGATCCCCGTGTAAATCATTTGGTGATGGCATTTGGCTTGGTATTTATTGTTGCTGGCTTAGCCTTTAAGTTGGGTGTAGTGCCATTCCACATGTGGGTGCCGGATGTGTATCAAGGTGCGCCAACTGCGGTGACCTTAATGATTGCCGCTGCGCCGAAGATTGCAGCTTTTGGATTGTTATTCCGCTTGCTAGTGAATACCTTGTTGCCACTTTTGGGTGACTGGCAGCCTATGCTAGTGCTCTTATCTATTCTGTCGCTGGTGGTTGGTAACGTTACGGCGATTGCCCAAACCAATGTGAAGCGGATGTTAGCCTACTCAGCTATTGCGCAAATGGGCTTTGTGATGCTCGGTATGCTTTCTGTATTTGATGACCACGCATTTAGTGCATCGACATACTATGTTATTACCTATGTCTTAACTACGCTAGGTAGCTTCGGTTTATTAATGCTACTGTCACGCAAGGGTTACGACTGCGAAACCTTAGATGGCTTAAAAGGTCTCAACAAGAAGCACCCTTGGTTTGCCTTTATTGGTTTGGTCATGATGTTCTCCTTGGCCGGTATTCCGCCAACAGTCGGCTTTGCCGCAAAGCTGTCGGTGCTTGAGGCTTTGGTAGATGCTCAACATACTTTCATCGCAATCATCGCGGTGATTGCTTCTTTGATCGGTGCTTTCTACTACTTGCGAGTGGTGAAGGTCATGTACTTTGATGAGCCCTTGCATGAGACCGCCATATCGGGATCCACCTTTGCTAAAGGACTCTTGAGTCTCAATTGCATTCTGGTGCTGGTCTTGGGAATTTTCCCTGGTGGCCTGATGGCGACTTGCCTCGACGCAATGCGTCGTACCTTGCTGGGCTCTTAAGCTCCCTAAGGTCCAGCCATGACCGAAAAATCCCTTCACGACTTACCCCCCGGTGATCAGCATCTTCGTGAGGAGAGAATCTCGGGCGAAGATATCTACGGCGGCATTTTCCTGAATATGAAGCGCGATCGGGTTAGCTTGCCCGATGGCCAAGAAGCGGTCCGCGAGTATTTGACACATCCTGGTGCGGTTGCCATTTTGGCAATACTCGATGATGGCCGCATACTGCTGGAGCGCCAGTATCGTTACCCAATAGCCAAAGTCTGTATGGAAATTCCTGCGGGTAAATTGGATCCCAATGAAGATCCTTTAGTTTGTGCGCAAAGAGAGCTTGAAGAAGAAACAGGTTACTCGGCAAGGAGGTGGAGCTATATCCGCCGAATTCATCCCGTGATTTCCTATTCCACTGAGTTTATCGATATCTATTTAGCGGAAGGCTTGCAAGCTGGTAAGAGCCGCTTAGATGAAGAAGAGTTTCTGGATGTCTTCGCCGCGCCTTTGGATGAAATCTTGGCCTGGGTAGAGCAGGGTGTCATTACCGACGTTAAAACCACTATTGCGATTTATTGGTTAGATCGCTATCGCCGCAATCTCGTTAAACCCAGCGCCCTGGGTTCTTAGCTAGCCCTGCATAAACCCGATAAAATAGGGGCTATTGAATTTGGCATATATGCCCCCATTTAGGTTTTATGAAAGTCTACAATTTATCCTGCCCCTTAGATCATCGCTTCGAGGGTTGGTTTGCATCTGAAGAAGATTGTCTCTCCCAACAAGCAAAAGGTATCTTGGCGTGCCCTCTGTGCGATAGCACCGAGATTACTCGGATGCCATCCGCTCCACACATTGCAAAATCAAGCTCAAGCCAGAGCATGGAGTTAGCCAATACGGCTCAGACTTCAATTCAGCAAGCTAGCCCTAGTGGTGATGTCGTTGCTTTAGCTGGTAGCGACCACTCTCAACTGGAAGCTCAAGTACAAGCTGCTTTTCTGAAAGGTATGCGTGAGCTGATGGGGCGCTCTGAGGATGTAGGGTCTGCATTTGCAGAAGAAGCAAGAAGAATTCACTACAAAGAATCACCTGAGCGGAGCATCCGTGGTCAAACCACCTTGGATGAAGCCGAAGCTTTGCGAGATGAGGGTATAGAGGTAATGGCCATGCCATTACTTCCTGCTTTCAAAGATACTCTGCAATAGCAGATAAAAAAAGAGCGATCCAAAGATCGCTCTTGGTATGACCCCTTCGCTTTTTTACTTCGAAGTCGGCATCACAAACTCTGCACCTTTGTCGATACTTTCAGGCCAGCGCTGCATCACGCTCTTTTGCTTGGTATAGAAGCGAACACCTTCTTTACCGTAGGCATGCATATCCCCAAAGAGGGATTTTTTCCAACCACCAAAGCCATGCCATGCCATCGGTACAGGAATAGGTACATTGATGCCTACCATGCCCACTTGAACGCGGCGGGCAAACTCACGCGCGATATTGCCGTCACTGGTGAAGCAGGCTACGCCGTTACCGTATTCGCAGGAGTTGACTAAGTTCAAGGCATCGGTAAAGTTCGCTACGCGTAAGCATGAGAGAACTGGCCCAAAGATCTCCTCGAGATAAATCTTCATATCGGGCGTCACGTTATCAAATAAAGTGCCACCGATGAAGAAGCCATTCTCATGGCCTGGGACTTTGAGACCGCGACCGTCTACCAATAATTTAGCGCCAGAGGCAACACCACTCTCGATGTAGCCAGTAATTCTGTCGAGCGCTGCTTTAGTAACGATTGGACCCATTTCAGCGTCCAGCTCGATACCATTCTTAACCTTCAGGGTCTTAGTGCGCTCAATCAGCTTAGGCATGATCTTGTCAGCAGCAGTACCAACCAAGACTGCTACGGAGATCGCCATGCAGCGTTCACCAGCAGAACCATAGGCCGCACCAATGAGGGCGTCAATTGCTTTGTCCATGTCGGCATCCGGCATGATCACCATGTGATTCTTGGCGCCACCCAATGCTTGTGAGCGTTTGCCAAAATGTGCACAGCGCTCATAAATGTAATTAGCAATGGGGGTTGAACCGACGAAGCTGACTGCCTTAACGTCTGGGTTCTCAATCAAAGCATCAACGGCTTCTTTGTCGCCTTGCACCACATTAAATACCCCATCAGGCAAACCCGCTTCTTTGAGAAGCTTAGCCATCAATAAGGCAGGGGAAGGGTCGGTTGGGCTGGGCTTGAGGATAAAGGTGTTGCCACAGGCGATCGCGACTGGGAACATCCACATGGGAACCATGACGGGGAAGTTAAAAGGCGTAATGCCGGCTACAACACCCAAAGGTTGGCGCATCACCCAGTTATCAATACCAGTCGAAACTTGTTCGGTGTAATCACCCTTGAGCAGCTCAGGAATACCTGTAGCAAATTCTACGATTTCAATACCGCGGGTCACCTCACCTTGGGCATCGGTAAATACTTTCCCATGCTCGGCAGTAATCATGGCAGCCAACTCATCGCGGTGAGCATTGAGGAGCTCGAGATACTTAAACATGATGCGAGCCCGGCGCAATGGCGAGGTCTGGCTCCAGGTCTGAAATGCGGTCTCTGCAACCGCTACGGCCTGATCTACGTCCTTGCGGCTGGCCAAGGCAACCCGACGGGCTACTGAGCCGGTAGAGGGGTTGTAGACGTCGGCAAAGCGACTATCTTTAGGGCTTAATACTGTGCCACCAAGGAAGTGTCCAACATCTTCTTTAGATTCAAAGGCTTGGGGTGCATTCTTCATAATGTGTATTTTTTGATCCTAGGGTTTGTCGGCAAAAAGAAGGTTTCCAGGATCGTGAGGGCCACGAAAGAGGGTCTCCTATTCTTGTTTTAGGTATTCTATCGCTTTAGCTGTTTTTAGTCTGATAACCGCATTTTTGCCCTTAAAGGTACCTATGAGCCTGCTTTTTTCTAGTTATTCCTTACCCTCACCAAAAGGCCCTGTAAGCCTCGCCAATCGCATCGTCGTTGCACCCATGTGCCAGTACTCTGCAGTGAATGGTGAGGCAACAGACTGGCATTTAATGCATTGGGGCAACCTCTTAAATAGCGGCGCAGGTCTATTCATTATTGAGGCTACTGGAGTCACTCCAGAGGGTCGCATTACACCAGCCTGTTTAGGTTTGTGGGATGACCGCACCGAAGCAGCTCTAAAAGACAAACTAAGTCGAGCCCGTAAGTTGGCTCCTGCTACTCCCGTATTTATTCAGCTAGCACACGCTGGCCGCAAAGCCTCTAGTGCAACACCGTGGGATGGTGGCCAACTCTTGGCAGTAGATCAGGGCGGCTGGGAAACCGAAGCGCCATCAGCCATTCCCCAGCTTGAGGGGGAGCGTTTGCCCCATGAGCTTACTAAAGATGAGCTCAACAAGATGATTGCCGCATTTGTAACGGCAGCAGAAAGAGCCGCTCGTATTGGTGTTGAAGGTATTGAATTGCATGGCGCACATGGCTACTTGCTCCACCAATTTTTATCGCCTATCTCCAATCAGCGTAAAGATGAATACGGCGGCTCGTTTGAGAATCGCATTCGTTTTCCTTTGGAGCTATTCAAAGCAGTCAGAGCTGCCTACTCAGGTGTATTAGGCATTCGGATCTCTGCGCATGATTGGGTCGAGGGTGGTTGGACACCAGAAGAGACTGCAGAATTTGCGGTGCAACTCAAAGCGATTGGTTGCGACTACGTTCACATCTCTTCCGGAGGAATTTCTCCATTGCAAAAGATTGCGATTGGACCCAAGTATCAAATACCGTTTTCAAAGATTGTTAAAGAGAAATCCGGCCTGCCAACGATGGCGGTTGGTTTAATTACTGATCCACATCAAGCTGAAGAAATTCTGCAGGATGGTGATGCAGATCTGATTGCTTTGGCTAGAGCATTTCTCTACAAGCCACGTTGGGCTTGGGAAGCCGCCGCCGCTCTAGGCGCTACGGTTCCTGCGAATGAGCGTTATTGGCGTTGCTTGCCACGCGAAGCCCAAGCTATCTTTGGTGGCGTTAAAGTAGGGCAGCGCTAAACATGACATCAGAAGTAAAGCAGCATGCTGTTCGCGAATCTTGGCTCCAAGATGCAGTAAGGCATTTAGAGCCGGTATTTTCTAAAGCGGGTTACGCAATTCCACCTGTGAGAGTCTCTTGTGGTTTTCCAGCCTCGAGTAGTCCTCGCACGACCTTGGGCCAGTGCTGGCCTCGCGAGCGATCGGGTGGTGGCGTCAATGAGATTTTCATCTCTCCTAAATTAGATGATCCAGTGCAATTGTTGGATACCTTGGTACATGAGTTATGCCACGCAGTCGATGACTGTTTTAGTGGTCATGGTGAGGACTTCAAAGGCATTGCTCAAACTGTAGGGCTTGAGGGTCCTGCTCGAATGGCGCATGCGACTGAGGAGTTGATGGTCAAGCTCTCCATGATTAGTCAAGAATTAGGCCCTTATCCTCATCAGGCGATTGTGTTCCCGCCCCCTCGTCCAAGCAACGCCAGTCGCAGTAAGGCAAAGTGCAGCCAGTGTGGCTATGAAGTCACTTTACTCAAGCGCTGGGCTAGCTATGGTGCGCCGATCTGCCCAAAGGATAATATTCGGATGCAAGAGGCCGTGCCAGAAACCATTGAAAATACAAGCGAGCACGATACTGAGAGCGTAGAGCGGGGTAGCAAGACCAGCGGTGATGATATTCGCCGGGCGATTAGCTAAACTTTATCGCTAGTAAAATAAATCAACATAACTAACTAATAGACAAAACTGATGAACGCAAAAAAGATCTTCAAGAACCCTAAAATCGCTGTGATTGCCGGTGACGGTATTGGTAAAGAAGTGATGCCAGAAGGCGTTCGTGCCTTAGAGGTGGCTAACCAGAAATTCGGCATTGGCATGCAATTTGATCATTTTGATTTTGCTAGCTGTGACTATTACCAAAAGCACGGCAAGATGATGCCTGATAATTGGTTTGAAACCTTAATGCAATACGATGCGATTTTCTTTGGTGCAGTGGGTATGCCAAATATCATTCCTGACCACGTATCTTTGTGGGGAAGTTTGATCCAGTTTCGCAGAGGTTTTGATCAATACGTGAACTTGCGTCCAGTGCGTCTTTTGCCTGGCGTGCCATGTCCTTTGGCGAATCGTAAGCCTGGTGATATCGATTTTTTCGTCGTACGCGAGAACACGGAAGGTGAGTATTCGAGCGTCGGTGGCAAGATGTTCCCCGATACCGATCGTGAATTTGTAGTGCAAGAATCTGTATTTACCCGTTACGGTGTAGATCGTATTTTGAAGTACGCATATGATCTGGCGCAGAGTCGTCCAAAAAAGCATTTAACTTCAGCTACCAAATCCAATGGCATTGCCATCACCATGCCGTATTGGGATGAACGGGTTGAAGCCATGGCAAAACAATTTGCTGATGTTAAAACCGACAAGTACCACATCGATATTTTGACGGCACAGTTTGTTATGAATCCTGACCGTTTTGATGTTGTCGTTGCCAGCAATCTCTTCGGCGATATCTTGTCTGATTTAGGTCCTGCTTGCACCGGCACGATTGCCGTTGCGCCATCGGGCAGCATTAATCCCGAAGGGAAATTCCCATCTTTGTTTGAGCCTGTGCATGGTTCAGCACCCGATATCTACGGCAAGATGATTGCTAACCCGATTGGGCAAATTTGGAGTGGCTCCATGATGTTGGATCATCTCGGATACCCTGAGGCTGGTAAAGCAATCTTTACTGCAATTGAGAAGGTGCTTGCTGGTGGCCCCAAGAACTCACCTTTGACCCCAGACTTGGGTGGCACTGCCAAGACCGATGATTTAGGTAAGGCGATCGCTGCAGCGATTTAAGCGCTCCAGACGGGGTCTTTTTTGCTAGCCTTGGCGATGTCTGCCAAAATTTGCTCATGCTGCTTGCATTCATCTGCACTGGCAGCCATGAGTTTGAGATTGGTAGGTAAGGCCTTGGGTAGGCCTGCATCATCGTTATTGACTGTGTAGTCAATCAGATCAATTGTCAGATCCTCTTGACCCCGGGTCATTGCTAGATAAACCTCGGCAAGTAATTGCGCATCCAATAAAGCACCGTGTAGAGTGCGGTGCTCATTGCTGATAGAAAAGCGTTCACACAGAGCATCAAGCGAGTTGCGTTTACCCGGAAACATTTGCCGCGCATCGAGCAGGGTATCGATGATCTTGGCAGCTAAAGATCTAAATGCTGGTCTTTTGAGGAGGGCAAATTCATTATCCAAAAAGCCCAAGTCGAATGTAGCGTTGTGAATGACGATCTCGGCGCCATCAACAAACTCAATCAATTGGTCAACGATATTGCCAAAGACTGGCTTATCAGAGAGAAACTCTCTTGAAAGACCATGGACTGCAAAAGCGCCTGCATCAATATCGCGCTCTGGATTAATGTAGTAATGAAAGGTGCGATCCGTTAAACGTCGACCAATCATTTCAACACAGCCGATTTCAATAATACGATCGCCTGTGGCGGGGTTTAATCCCGTTGTTTCAGTATCGAGAATAACTTGACGCATATTAGGTTCCTTCTAAGACAGATTCCGGAATTTCCATGGGCCCGTTGCCTGCATATTTATCTAAGTAGAGATAGATCACGGGCGTAATAATCAAGGTCACAAATTGAGAGAAGATCAAGCCACCTGCAACCGTAATGCCCAGCGGTTGTCTAAGTTCAGCACCTGCACCCAGACCCAGAGCGATCGGTAGGGCACCCATCAAGGCAGCGAAGGTGGTCATCATGATGGGGCGGAAACGCAAGATACAGGCTTCGCGAATCGCTTTTTCTGGAGTCATGCCTTGACCCCGTTGTGCCTGCAGAGCAAAGTCGATCATCAAAATCGCATTCTTCTTCACAATACCAATCAAGAGCAAGATGCCAATCGATGCGATCACGGTGAGCTCAAAGCCAAAGAGACGCAGCGCTAGGATGGCACCAATCGCTGCCGAGGGTAATCCTGCCAAAATGGTTAAGGGGTGAATGTAACTCTCGTATAGAACACCGAGGATGATGTAAATCACACCCAAGGCAGCCAGAATCAAAATAATTTGACCTGATTGGTTGCTCTTAAATACTGCAGCATCGCCGCCGTAGCTGGTGATGATAGAAGGGGGTAAACCAATTTCGCGGCAGTAAGACTCAATCTTTTTAGTGGCATCGCCCAAGAAAACATCTGGCGCTAGGTTAAAGGAGAGTGTGACCGCAGGAATCTGGCCTTGATGGTTAACCGCTGTGGGTCCAACCTTACGCACGAAGCTAGCAACACTCGATAGTGGTACCAGTTTGTCGGTAGCGCGACCGCGAACATAGACTTTATTCAAATCGGTTTCGTATTGACGGTCTTCAGCTGCTGTTTCCAAGATGGCGTAGTAGGTATTGACGGGTGTATAGATAGTCGAAACTTGACGCTCGCCAAATGAAGAGTAGAGCGCAGTTCGAATATCAGCAATCGTCACACCAGCATTAGCAGCCTTTTCTCGATTGATCTCAATCTGAATATCCAAGCCCTTCAATTGCGAGTCGCTGGTCACATCACGGAATAGAGGGTCCGCTTTCATTTTTTGCATGAGCTTCTCAGCCCAGTCATTGACACCTTCAAAGCCAACGCTTTGCAAGGTAAATTGATAGCGACTCTTACTACTTTTACCTCCCAGCTGAAGGTTTTGAGTTGGGCGCATATAGACCTGAAGGCCAGGGAGCTCTTTGAATTTGGCGCGCAAGCCTTCTAAGACCTGCGCCATTTTTTGTCGATCACCCTTTGGTTTAAGAATAATAAAAATACGGCCTGTATTTGTACCAGAGCTAGCGCCACCACCAATCACAGAGATGGAGCTATCTACATTGGGATCGGAATTCACAATTGCAGCGGCCTGATCCTGGAGTGCCAGCATTGCGGTAAAGGAGATGTCCTCTGAGGCCTCGGTA